>OGXD01000419.1_pt1 | contig 38084 bp, 32 predicted proteins | sample 1576211 | NCBI WGS metagenome assembly OGXD01 (sample SAMEA3541470, study PRJEB24748) | human gut metagenome | biome: human gut; feature: human-associated habitat; material: faeces | place: China | collected 2012
CAAAAAAAGTGACAAAAAAGCGTGTAAAGAAAAACGTTGAACGCGGACAGGCACACATTCAGTCATCTTTTAACAATACAATCGTTACTCTTACAGATGCTGAAGGTAATGCTTTATCATGGGCAAGTGCTGGTGGTCTTGGATTTAGAGGTTCAAAGAAATCTACTCCATATGCTGCACAGATGGCAGCTGAAACTGCTACAAAAGCAGCTTTAATTCACGGATTAAAATCAGTAGACGTATTCGTAAAAGGACCAGGATCAGGAAGAGAAGCAGCAATCCGTGCGCTCTCTGCATGCGGACTTGAAGTTACAAGTATCAAAGATGTTACTCCTGTACCTCACAATGGATGTCGTCCACCAAAACGTAGAAGAGTTTAATTAGGAGGGAGATACTAAGATGGCAGTAAATAAAGTTCCTGTTCTTAAAAGATGTAGATCACTTGGTTTAGAGCCAAGTTACTTAGGATATGATAAAAAATCCAATAGAGAATTAAAAAGAGCTAACAAGAAGATGTCTGAGTACGGTCTTCAGTTAAGAGAAAAACAGAAAGCTAAATTCATCTATGGTGTTTTGGAAAAACCTTTCCACAACTATTATGAGAGAGCTGATCAGATGAAAGGTATGACTGGTCAGAACTTAATGACTATTTTAGAGTCAAGATTAGACAACGTAGTATTCCGTTTAGGATTTGCTAGAACAAGAAAAGAAGCTAGACAGATCGTTGACCACAAATTCGTTACAGTTAACGGAAAACAGGTTAACATTCCTTCTTACCTTGTAAAAGCTGGCGATGTTATCGAAATCAAAGAGAAGAACAAAAACATTCAGAGAATGAAAGACATCGTTGAAGTAACTGGTGGAAGATTAGTTCCAGACTGGTTAGAAGTAGATGCTGAGAAATTACAGGGAACTGTAAAAGAATTACCTTCCAGAGAGCAGATCGACGTTCCAGTTGATGAAATGCTTATCGTCGAGTTATATTCTAAATAAACCGGAGCAACGGATTAACAAGAGTAAAGCCATTGTCTGGCAGTTTTGCCAGATCATATGGCGTTTACTTTTTAATGTAAGCAAAAAACCCGAGAAGGAGGGACTTTGTAGTGTTCGATTTTCAAAAACCTAAGATTGAAATCGCTGAAATTTCAGAAGACAAGAAGTACGGCCGGTTCGTTGTAGAACCATTGGAAAGAGGCTATGGTACAACTCTTGGTAATTCTTTGAGAAGAATTATGCTTTCTTCATTACCAGGTGCAGCTGTTAGCCAGGTTAAGATTGATGGTGTATTGCATGAATTCAGTTCAATTCCTGGAGTAAAGGAAGATGTTACTGAAATTATCATGAACATCAAAGAACTTGCAATCCGCAATAATAGTTCATCCGATGAACCAAAAGTTGCTTATATTGAATTCGAAGGTGAAGGCGTTGTAACTGCAGCTGATATCCAGGTTGACTCTGATATTCAGATTTTAAATCCAGATTTAGTAATCGCTAACTTAAATGGTGGTGCTGATTGTAAATTATACATGGAGCTTACTATCACAAAAGGCAGAGGTTACGTCAGCTCAGACAAAAATAAGACAGAAGATACTCCAATTGGCGTAATCGCAATTGATTCTATCTATACACCAGTAGAGAGAGTAAATCTTTCTATTGAAAATACCCGTGTCGGTCAGATCACTGACTACGACAAACTTACATTAGATGTTTATACAAACGGAACTCTTGAACCAGACGAAGCTGTAAGCTTGGCTGCAAAAGTTTTAAGTGAGCATTTAAATCTCTTCATCGACCTGTCAGAAGCTGCTCAGCAGGCTGACGTTATGATCGAGAAAGCTGACGATGCAAAAGAAAAAGTTCTTGAAATGAACATCGATGAACTGGAATTATCTGTTCGTTCTTTCAATTGCTTGAAGAGAGCAGGTATCAACACTGTTGAGGAATTGACAAACAGAACTCCGGAAGACATGATGAAAGTTCGTAACCTTGGACGTAAATCTTTAGAAGAAGTTTTAGCGAAGTTAAAAGAGTTAGGACTTCAGTTAAACCAGGGAGAAGAGTAAAACCACAGGTTTTACTCCGATAAAGCACAACGAAGTTGTGCACTTCTCTTTGAACTGCTAATGTTCAAAGGGTACCTTATGAAAAACGGGCAGAAATAGTAAGTCCAATGAGCATGCAGTATGTCCGTGTGAGGTGACAACACCCCACATTTTCATGAGTGGCAACTATATAAAAGGCATTCGGTAAGTAAGTCCAAAGAGCGTGGCCGGATGTACACCACAAATGGAGGAATTTAAAAATGGCAAAATATCGTAAATTAAGCAGAACATCAAGCCAGAGAAAAGCATTATTAAGAGGTCAGGTAACAGCATTATTAAACAACGGTAAAATCGTTACTACTGAAGCAAAAGCAAAAGAAGTACGTAAAATCGCTGAAGGTCTTATTGCAATGGCAGTAAGAGAAAAAGATAACTTCGAAGAAGTTACTGTAAAAGCTAAAGTTGCCCGCAAAGATGCTGAAGGCAAGAGAGTAAAAGAAGTAGTAGACGGTAAGAAAGTAACTGTTTATGATGAAGTAGAAAAGACAATCAAAAAAGATATGCCTTCCCGTCTTCACGCTAGAAGAGAAATGCTGAAAGTTCTTTACACTGTAACAGAAGTTCCAACAGCAGCTGCTGGAAAGAAGAAAAATACAAAAGAAGTTGATCTTACAACAAAATTATTTGATGAGATCGCTCCTAAGTATGCAGATCGTAACGGTGGTTACACAAGAATCGTTAAGATCGGACAGCGTAAAGGTGACGGCGCTTTAGAAGTATTACTTGAGTTAGTTTAATTCATAGTATAGCTGTTTAGAGCAGTTCAGATGATATAAAATCCTCGGAGTATGGAATATACTTCGGGGATTTTTTCGTGTATAATGAAAAAAACGACTGAAAGCAGAAGGAAGAATGCAACAGATATTAATTATAGAAGATGACAGAGCTTTGAATCAGGGCTTATGCAAGGCGTTAAAAACCGATAATAGCAGCATGCAGGTGTGCAGCGGATTTTATGCATCAGCAACAGACAGGCAGATTGTCTCCTGTGAAAATTTAAAAGATGCGAAAGAACAGCTGCTCTGTGGAATGCCATCCCTGATTCTGTTAGACATCAATCTGCCGGATGGAAGCGGACTGGATTTTTTACAGAGTGTAAAGAGGGAATGCCCACATTGCCCGGTTATATTACTGACAGCGAATGATACGGATCAGGATATTGTAAATGGACTGGAGCTTGGAGCAGACGATTATATCACAAAACCATTTTCCTTGTCGGTACTGCGCGCAAGAGTGAATACACAGCTCCGAAAAGCGGCGGCAATGGGTGAAAAAGAAAAGGATAACGAACACGTTTACCGCAAAGAACCGTATGTGTTTGATTTTGACCGGATGAAATTTATGGTGGATGGTAAGGAGATCGAACTCAGTAAGACCGAGCAGAAGTTGTTGCGGATTCTTGTGGAAAATGCGGGCATGAATATGCGCAGAGAACTTTTACTGGATCGTGTTTGGAGCGATGGCGCTGAGTATGTGGATGAGAATGCACTATCGGTATCCATTAAGAGACTTCGGGATAAACTCGGAGCGGAGCATGCGATCAGGACAGTGTATGGAATTGGTTACAGGTGGGAGTGATATGTGGATATTCATAGTGTTTATTTGCGTGACAGTTACTGCAATTATTATTTTTGTAAATTACAGACGCACAAAGAAAACAATGGATACAATAGAAGAAATGCTGAATGTGGCAGTCAAAGGAGAATTTACAGAGGGACAATTCAACGAGACACGCATGTCGGCTTTGGAGACAAAATTTGCTCATTACTTAAGTGCATCTGCTCTGTCTGCACAAAATGTAGAGGCAGAGAAAGACAAAATAAAAGCATTGATCGCAGACATCTCCCATCAGACAAAAACGCCGATCGCAAATCTTCTCTTATATAGTGAGCTTTTACTTGAAGAGGAGCTTCCACAGCAGATTGAGGGAAATGTGTCTGCAATCCATGAACAGACACAGAAATTAAAATTTCTGATCGAATCGCTTGTGAAATTATCACGTCTGGAAAATGGAATTTTACAGCTTGTTCCTCGGATGGAAAAGCTACAGCCAATGTTAGAGCGTGCAGTGTGGGAACTAAAACAGAAAGCAGAAGAAAAAGGATTACAGATAAGTTTACATAATACTGATGTTGAAGCTTATTTTGATCCGAAGTGGACAGGAGAAGCAATCGGTAATGTAATTGATAATGCGATTAAATACACAGAGCATGGGGAAATATCCGTTTCGGCTATTTCTTATGAAATGTTTGTGAGAATTGACATTGCAGATACCGGATGTGGTATCCGGGAAGAGGAGTTGCCGAAGATTTTTAGGAGGTTCTATCGATCAGAACTGGTAAAGGATGAAGAGGGCGTTGGAATCGGACTTTACCTGACCAGAGAAATTTTACAGGAGCAGGGTGGCTATATCAAAGTGTCCTCCGTATACGGACAGGGAAGTAAGTTTTCCATTTATCTGCCTAAAAATAATTTTTGAAAAAGTACATCAACTATACCGGAATCGCAGAAATATGTTTTTTAAATAGTAAATGGAATTCTTTCAATACTGTAAGAATTTCATTTGCCGTGGAAAGAGTCTGGAAAGAATACTGTGTGATAATCTGTATGTAACAAAAAAAGTTATATACAGATTTTTTTGCTTCGCAAAACAAGGAGGCTAAATCCTCTCCTCACTAAAGAGTTCGGATTTTGCTTCGCAAAACAAGGAGGATATATGGATATTTTAAAAGCATGTGGTTTAAGGAAAATATACGGAAGCGGAGAGACAGCCGTACATGCACTGGATGGTGTGGATCTTACGGTGGAGAAGGGCGAGTTTGTGGCAATTGTCGGCACAAGTGGAAGTGGAAAATCAACTCTTTTACATATGTTAGGCGGACTTGACCGACCGACAGAGGGAAAAGTGTTTGTGGATGGAAAAGATATTTTTGCATTGAAGGATGAGGAACTTACGATTTTCAGGAGAAGAAAGATTGGGTTTGTATTTCAGGCGTATAATCTGGTTCCGGTCTTAAATGTCTATGAAAATATCGTGCTGCCGATTGAATTGGACGGTGGAAAGATAGACCGGAAATTTATCGATAGCATTACAGAGACACTTGGATTGCAGCAGAGACTGGATGCACTTCCGGGACAGCTCTCCGGTGGTCAGCAGCAGAGGGTGGCGATCGCAAGGGCATTAGCGGCAGCACCGGCGATCATATTGGCGGATGAGCCGACCGGAAATCTGGACGGAAAGACCAGTCAGGATGTATTAAGCCTTTTGAAAGTGACCAGCCGGAAATACGCACAGACGATTGTGATGATCACACACAATGAGGAGATCGCGCAGCTTGCAGACCGTATTATTCGAATTGAGGACGGACGTATTATAAAGTAAAAGACACTGACAGGTACAGGACAGATTCGAATAGGAAACGGAGAAAAATTATGAAAGTAAAAAATCAGAAATGCATACGCAGACTAAGCTATAAATCGCTGTGGGCGACCAGAAAAAGAAATGTTATCGCAATCTTTGCGATTGCTCTTACCACGTTATTATTTACATCACTTTTCACAATTCTTATGTCGTTGAATGAGAGTTATGAAACTTACAATTTCAGACAGGTAGGCGGCTATTCGGACGGAACGTTCAAAGAACTGAGTGAGGAACAGGTGGAAAAAATATCAGCACATCCGGGAATCAGGGAAGCCGGAGAACGCATCGTATGTGGATTTTGCACCACAGGTGTTTTTGGAAAAGTTCCGGCAGAAGTCAGTTACATGGATAAAAACTGTACAAAATGGAGCTATGCAGCACCGACGACAGGAAGAGAACCTGAGAAGAGCAATGAGATCGCAATGGACACGGTTGCATTAAAGCTGCTCGGGGTGGCACCGGAGCTGGGAGCAAAGGTGACGATAGAGTATCAGGCTGGAGATAGAACGAATGAGGGATTTCAGGAGACAGATACGTTTATTCTGTCAGGATACTGGGAATATGATGATCTGATGCCGGTTCATTATATCAATGTATCAAAAGACTACGTGAAGTCAGTGGAAGAAAAGTGGGTGGCATCAGGAGAGAAAGCTTTCCGGACAGACCTGAATGTCATGCTGCCTTCAAAATTAAATATTGAACAACAGATGCAGAAAATCGACACAGACTTAGGATATGACTGGAATACGAGAGATCAGGAGAACAGTGCCCGTATCGGAGTCAACTGGGGTCTTACTGCTTCACAGCTAAATGCAGGGATGGATCCGGAACTTCTTGCTGCGATTGCAGCATTTCTGCTTCTTGTGATTTTTACCGGATATCTGATTATTTATAATATTTTTCAGATTTCAGTTACCGGAGACATCCGGTTTTACGGGCTGCTTAAGACAATCGGAACAACGCCGCGGCAGTTAAAACGAATGATCAGACAGCAGGCATTCCTTTTGTGTGTGGTTGGCATTCCGACCGGACTTCTTCTGGGATATGGAATCGGGGCATGGCTGACACCTATTGTTTTAAAGGGCACAACAGTTGTGGGAACACATGTAACGATCAGCAGTTCCCCGGTTATTTTTGCCGGCTCTGCGATCTTTGCAGTGATCACTGTTTTCCTCTCCTGTACAAAGCCCGGAAAAATGGCAGCAAAAGTTTCTCCGGTGGAAGCAACAAAATATACAGAGTGTGTCAGTGTGAAGAAAAAGCGCCGCAGCTCGCATGGAGCAAAGGTTTATCAGATGGCATTTGCCAATCTGGGAAGAAACAAAAAGAAAACAGTTCTTGTTGTGATATCCCTGGCACTTTCGGTGACACTTTTGAATGTACTCTGTTCTTTTGTGGGTGGCTTTGATACGGAAAAATATATTTCACAACGAACATGCGCCGATTTTATCGTGAGCAGCACAGATTATTTCCGCTACAATGATGCAGATGAATATATTTCAGAAGAAACTATTGCAGAAATTCAGGAAAACACGAGTGAGACGGTCAGCGGCAGCGGCTATATGACAGATATGACCACAATGGTATGGATGGATACAGAGCAATATAAGAAAATGGCAGTACCGTATCTTGGCGAAGAAGAGCTGGAAGAAAAAGTGAAGTATTATGAAAAAAGGGGCAGTGAAATAAAGACTCCAACAATACTGGAAGGTCTGGATGAGGCACTCTTTGAAAAGGTGACGGTACTGGATGGAGAACTGGATCCTTTGTTTGATGAGAATATAAATGCAATTGCGATCCGTGTCGAGACAGATGATTATGGCAATGTGGAAAATATAGAACGCTATCCTAAAGTTGGGGATACGCTTACCATGGTTTACCAGAATATGTATGGGATTGACACCAGGACAGGTGAACCTGCTGATCCTGCGACAACGCCGGAAGAGTATGTGGAGATCCGTGAGGAAGAACCAAGGGAAGTGGACTATACTGTGTGCGCACTTGTGGAAGTTCCATATGCCATGACATTCCGCTATAGCGGATCAGGATATGACACGATCCTTCCGGCAGAACGGATGAAGGAGGACTGCGGTGCAGAGCTGATCCGGAAATTCTATCTGTTTGATACTCCGGATATGGAAGCGGAAAATGCAGCGGAGCGTTATCTTGCGGAACTTACGGCAGGAGATACTTCTGTTCTGATGTATGAGAGCAAAGCTTCTATCCGAAGTGAATTTGAACAGTTTCAGAAAATGTTTTTCCTTCTGGGCGGTGTTTTGTGTGCGATCATCGGGCTGGTTGGCATTTTAAATTTCTTCAATGCGATTATGACCGGAATCCTTGCAAGAAAAAGAGAGTTTGCAGTGTTACAGTCGGTTGGAATGACAAACCGCCAGTTAAAGAAGATGCTTGTGCAGGAAGGGCTGTTTTACACTGCCGGTTCTGTGGTGGTGGCGTTTCTTCTGTCTTTGGTCTGCGGACCATTATCAGGAGACATGATGGAGAAGATGTTCTGGTTTTGCACTTATCATTTCACCATCCTTCCGGTTATTGCGATGCTTCCGGTGTTTGCAGTGCTCGGCTGCCTGATCCCTGCGGTACTTTATCAGGCGGGAAGCAGACAGAGTATTGTGGAACGGCTGCGGGAGGCAGAGTAAAGAAAATGAAAATTTTGGAAGATATTGGCATTAGATATGCTGGTATCTTCTTTTTTATATAAAAGAAATTATTGCTAAAAAGTATAAAAAGGTATAAAATAAATACAAAAGTATAAAAATCTATAAAAAAGTATAAAACAATAGAAAAAGTATAAAAAACTATAAAATATTATAAAAAATATAAAGAACTATAAACGGCAAAAAATATTGTGAGGTGACTTATGCAGAATCCATTTACAACAACATTTAGCAAAACTCCGGAATATACCTATATACACACAGAAAAAACAGAAGAGATATTAGAAAATTTTGTATATGAAAATCCATCAGAGTCGGTATATAAAATAACAGGCGTCAGAGGTTCCGGGAAAACAGTGATACTTGCGAAGGTGGAAGAAGAATTGAAGAATAATGAAAACAGGTATATAAACTGGCTTGTTTTTGATGTGAATCCAACAAGGGATATCCTCGAACAGATAGCGGCAATGTTAGTCAAAGCCGGTTTCGGTTCAGAAGAGAAAAAAACAACTGGAATCAATATTTCAGCAACAGTGCTGGGCTCTGGCGGTGGAATAGGATATACAGCGGACAAGAGTAATCATTTCTTTGACATTGGTGTAGAGGTTGAAGAAATGATACAGAATGTCCAGAAGAAGGGAAGAAAGATATTAATAGGGATTGATGAAGTATCAAAATCAGAAGAGATGATAAAGTTTGCATCAGAATATGGAAGATGGCTTCGTGCGGGTTATCCGGTTTATTTTGTATGCACTGGTTTATATGAAAATATTCAGGAACTTTGCAACGTCAAAAACCTTACCTTTTTCAGAAGAGCGACGACAGTGAAGACAGAACCTCTGAATATGATAAGAATGACGGAGATGTACAGGAGCAAATTAAACATTGATGTCAGTCAGGCAAGAGAGCTGGCGAAGATTACAAAGGGATATGCCTATGCTTTTCAGGAATTAGGAGTGCTGTGTTTTAAGAAAAAAGAGAATGAGACACTGGAAGATATCCTTTCAAAGTTAAAGTCAGAATTATTTGCATATTCCTATGAAAAAATATGGGAAGAGATGACAGAAATGGATCGATTTCTGGCTGGATTGTTGACAGAAAAGGAAGAATATAAGCGTGATGAAATACTTAAGCTTATGGGTGAAAAAGCAGGCAGTTATTCAATGTACAGGGATCGTTTGATAAAAAGAGGAATCTTGAATAACCGACAGGGATATGTCTCACTTGCGCTTCCATATTTTGCAGAATATATAAAGGAGTACTGCTAAAATAAGAACAGTTACAATTTTATTTTAGAAGAAATAACGTATAACGAAAAGAGTTCCACTCTGATGTAGAAAACAAACATCAGGTGGAACTCTTTTTGTGTATTTAACAGAAACGTATTCCTGTTAAATCATATCATACAAAATGATGATCAATCATGATATAGCTGAAAATCTGAAATAGAATTAGCAACCAAATTTAAAATATTTGCAGATCAGATTAAATAATTCAGCGCAATTAGTTGTAAAACACATAGTGACGACCTCCTTATTTTTATTTTGTGACAGCATATGAAATCGCTATCGGTTGTCCTTTAAGCAGTTCCAAACCGGTGTTCAATTCCGTGAAGAAATTGGGAACTTATGCTTAAATGTTACAAACATATTTCTTAAGGACAAATGTATTGTAACAAGTATGTAATAAATGGACAATAGGAGGCAGCTGGTAATGCTTCCAATGGCTGGAAAATACATTGAATTATAGGATAATTTCCTATATAATAGGCACGAGGGTACTTTTTCTGAAGGTCGTATATTGCAGGAATATGCGACAGCAGAATCGTTTAGCGGAACATTCATTGCAAATGAATGAAAGAGAGGAAACTAATTGGGAAAAGTAGATTCCGCAGCGAAAGAGTATTTTTCAGATAATAATAAATTTGCAGATTTATGCAATGGAATATTATTTGAAGGAGAACAGGTGATAACACCTGAAGCATTAGAAGAAAGAGATTCGACAGAAGTTTTATCTGTATTTGGAATTGATCCAGAACAGATGCATCTGCAAAAATGGAGAGATTTACTAAAAAATGCCGTCGTAAAAACAACACAGAACATCTGTATAGTTTTATTCGGCATAGAGGCGCAGGCAAATGTTCATTATGCGATGCCAGTCAAAAATATGCTATATGATGGGATTAATTATGGAAATCAGGTGAATCAGGCAGCAAAAAGACATCGCAGAAAGCAGGACACGTCCGGGGATGAATTTTTGTCCGGATTTACGATTGAAGATAAACTTACTCCGGTAGTTACAATCACCCTATATCTTGGTGACAGGGAGTGGAACGCGCCAAGAAATTTAAAAGATATGTTTCCAACATTAGATGAAAGGTTATTACCATTTATTTCAGATTACAAGGCAAATGTGATTATTCCGGGAGAAATGGAAGATTTTGACAGGTTCAAAACGGATCTTAAACAAGTACTGGAAGTATTAAGTGCATCGGGAAACAAAGACAGAATGAAGGAAATCCTTGATAAAGACCAGCAATTTAAAAACTTAACATATGAAACAGTGAAAACCATTAACGATTTTGCAGGAACAGATATACCATTAAATCAGAAAGGAAGTGTGATAGATATGTGTAAGGCATGGAAGGATCAGTTTGATTCTGGAATTGAGCAGGGAATGGAGCAAGGGCTTGCAAAAGGCATTGTTGAAACCAGCATGGAATTTCATCTTTCAGAAGAAGATATTCTGGCAAAGCTGCAGGAAAAACTCAATATTACCCTGCAGAAAGCAAGGGAATATTTTGTAATGTTTGGAAAACAGCCAATCCATTAAAGAAGCAATAAACTAAATTATTTAAAAGGTGTCGGATAGAGAGAAACTGCCCTCATATAGGACAACGAGATATAAAAGTCCTATATGGGGGTATTTTCATGTAAAAAACTACGTTGCGATTAAGGATAGCGCTCAAAACTTCATCAAATCTTAATGTTTTACCTCATTGGAAGTTCATAAAGAATCCTTTACAATAAGTACATGATCATAAAGGGAATGAGTCAGTTACGCACTGAGAACATTCGAATCCGGAGGAGAAGAAAATGTACCGTATATTAGTATGTGATGATGAAAAAGATATTGTATCCGCATTGAAAATATATCTGATGGCAGACGGCTATCAGGTTTTTGAGGCTTACAACGGCAGAGAGGCGTTGGAAATTTTAAAGAATGAAGATATTCATCTTGTTCTTATGGACATTATGATGCCGGAGATGGACGGCATCACAGCAATGTTGAAAATCCGTGAAGTCAGCAATGTTCCGGTGATTTTGCTCACCGCCAAAAGCGAGGACACCGATAAGGTGCTCGGACTTACCGTGGGAGCAGATGATTATGTGACAAAACCGTTTAATACGGTGGAACTGCAGGCGCGCGTAAAATCCCAGCTCAGGCGTTACATGAAACTGGGAGGCAGCACGGTCAGACCGGACACGATCGTGATCGGCGGGATCGAACTGAATGATGTCACGAAGGAAGTGACACTTGATGGGGATAAAGTGCAGCTGACAAGAACCGAGTATGATATTTTAAAACTTCTGATGCAGCATCCGGGACAGGTTTTTTCGCCAAATGAAATCTATGAGAAAGTGTGGAACGATAATCCGTTTCGGAATGAGAATACGGTTGCGGTACATATCAGACACCTGAGGGAAAAAGTGGAGTACAATCCAGCGGAACCGAGACACTTAAAAGTTGTCTGGGGAAGAGGCTATAAAATGGAAGTGTAAGTGAGAAAGGACAGTCGATATGAAACAGTTGAAACAATCGCCCGTGGCAAAAATCATTGCGTGGATTTTGATCACAGTATCAGCACTGATGCTGTTGGCAGGCACAGCCGGGGCATATGCCATCAGTGAACTTGGGTTTTATACAAGAAGTGTAGAAGACATCCGGGAGGAGCAGTTTGAACGGATTGCCGGAAAGTACTCTGCGAGAGTGCTGCTGAATCTGAATAACACGGAAAATGAAACCTATTTTAAGGATACCAACTTCCGGTATGGAGTTGTGGAAGCGTCCAATTACGAGGAATTGGAAAAACTGGATCTGAATCAGCAGAGCACCTATGTGCAGTCGAATTTTGATGAGAAAGTAAGTCTCGACAATCTTCATCTTTTTCAGTGTAATATGAATGCTGACACATCGATTTATGTGGACAACTCTGTGCTTGGCGGGTATTACATTGCGTACAGTACCAGAGAGTACAGAAATAAATATATCAATGAATATGTGTATGATACAGATAGCGGTATTTTTTATTATCAGGTGTCAGATGTGTCAGCTGCACAGATTTCAGAAGAAGGAGAAACTGCAGCTGAAATATGGTATTTCCCGGTGTCAGAAGTGAAAGTGACACTGGTGGATGACAGTACCGGAGAGACGACAGACTATGCGTATGTATACAATACGGCAGATAAAGAGTATGAGGCACTGCAGCAGGGGATGTCAGAAGGTGACGGTCAGGCAGCACTTTGTATTACCATCCAGAATGCAAAGGGTGCAGATGAAAATGATCTGCGCAATGTAAAAAATATTCTGGAAAATGCATCGTTGACGTTTTGGAAGCTGACTGCGACCACCTATTCTTATGGAACATCAGACTGGACGGCAGAGATGCGTTATCCATATACGCAGGAACAGCAGACAGAGCAGATCACAGTGTCAGAGACAGTCGTGAGTGCACCGACAACGGTTACATCGCAGCCGGTAGAGCTTTCCTATGTCGGAGGGCTGCCGGAAGATATGATAAAAAACCGTACCGATTATGATTCCACCGAGGCAGATTTCCTTTCCACTGTTCAGGGCAGTGATGCAGGAACCGATTACTATGTATTATCTGTGATTCCGGATGCGGATAGTCTTGTAAAAAAAGAGGGTGTCGGAGTCTGGGGCAGCGATTATTTCGTCCAGATAAACTATATTGTGAATCTGGCGGATCATATGAAATACAGTGTATATGTGATTCTCGCACTCAGCCTGGCGGTGTTTGTGGCAAGTTTTGTCTATCTGGTAAGTGCAGCAGGGCATAAAAAAGATCAGGAACAGGTGCAGGGAAGTTTTCTTTGCAAAGTACCGGCCGATGTGTTTACTGTCATATTTTTAGCAGCAGAATCAAGTCTGGCAGTGGGCATTTCATTGCTTGGCAATGCCGGAAGTCCTGACAACTATGTTTTTTATGCGGCGGCAATGCTTTTTCTGCTTTTATGTGGCGGATGGCTGGCACTTGGGTATCTTCTGGATTTTGCAGTGCGTATCAAGCTTGGAAAGTGGTGGAGAAATACACTCATCTATAAAGTGCTCCGTTCGATCTACCGTGGCTGGAACAAAGTGGGCGAGAATAAGTCCATCCTGTGGAAAGGGCTTGCGATTTTTCTTGGCGTAAACTTTTTGGAAGTTCTGATCTTTGTTGTGTTTGGTGTCGATTATTCTAAAATCATGATGGTTTGGTTTGTAGAGAAAGCCGTGATTCTGTTTGCGGGCGGAGAAATCTTAATTCAGATGAAGAGACTTCAGGAAGGCGGAAAACATATCGCGGAGGGCGATATGGATTATCAGATTAATACGGAGCATATGCTTCCGGCACTCAAAGAGCATGCGGCAGATTTAAACCGCATCAATGAGGGCGTTTCCAAAGCGGTAAACGAGAAAATGAAAAGCGAGCGTTTCAAGACAGAACTGATCACCAATGTCTCGCATGACATCAAGACACCGCTTACCTCGATCATTAACTACGTGGATCTGCTGGAAAAAGAAGAAATTCCAAATGAAAATGCAAAGGAATATCTGGAGGTTTTGGAACGTCAGTCTGCACGCCTGAAAAAGTTAATTGAAGATTTAATAGAAGCGTCCAAAGCATCAAGCGGAAGCCTTTCCGTGAATCTGGAAAAACTGGAGGCAGGTGTTTTTCTGGTACAGACGGTAGGGGAATTTAAGGAGAAAACGGAGAAGAACGAATTAGATCTTCAGATCAAAAAGCCGGAAGAACCGATCTATATTATGGCGGATGGCAGACATTTCTGGCGTGTCATTGATAATCTGATGAACAACATTTGCAAATACGCACAGCCGGAGACAAGAGTTTATATCAATTTAGAGCAGACCGGAGAAAAAGTGCAGATTACATTCCGCAACACATCCAGATATCCGCTGAACATTTCCAGCGAGGAGCTGATGGAGCGGTTTGTCCGTGGTGACAGTTCCAGAAACACAGAAGGAAATGGTCTGGGCTTGTCGATCGCAGGAAGTCTGATGGAACTTATGCATGGAAAAATGCATCTTGTCGTGGATGGAGATTTATTTAAAGTCGTTCTGGAATTTGACCGGTGCGAAGTTTCATAAAAGTTGAACGTGGACAGTAAGAACAGTCTTAACATAAAAAATGTGAGGACTGTTCTTTTTTTGGCAATAAAATGTTTGCGGAACTTATATTTTATTGTATGTGAAAAAGTATTTTTGTGATAAAATATATTCATATTTGAAAAAACGGGCGTTCATTAGGATGAAATGATAGAACGAAACTTGGAGAAGTGCAGAAACGATGAAGATAAAGAATAGTATTTTAACATTATTGTTATTTTTTACTTTAGTGCCAGTGTTGGTTTTCGGGTTGTTTTCCATATATGAGACTAATCAGACAATCGATGAGATGGCGGAAAAGAATCTGAAAGCAGTCAGCCAAAACCAGATTATGAATATCCGGAAGTTCTGTGGGGACAGGCGGGAAGAGATGGAGATGGTGGCGAACTATTCGCTGACACAGGATGCGATCCGGTACAGTCTGGGGGAGAGTGACAATCCGGTGGATCAGGAGTATGTGAACAATGTCTTAAAGGAGCGCAAGAAATACGGAACATACGTGGCGAGTGTGTCTATTCTTGATAAAAATTTCCATATTGTAGGTTCGAGTGAAAATTATGACATCAGCGAGATCAGTGAGATGAAATACGTGGATGAGTGTTTTCATACCGGAGACTTCATTATAGGAGATTGCTATGAGAGGGAGACAGACGATGGACTGAAAAAAATCGTTCCGGCGTATATTGGTGTCTTTTTTAATGACAATCTGATTGGCTATATTGCGGAAGAACTGGATACCGCATATTTTGACCAGCTGCGTCTGAATATGGACTCGCTCGCAGAGGGAACATTTTATCTTCTGGATGGAAATTATGCGATCATTACGGCGGGAACTACAACGCAGAAAGAGAGTCTCTCAGGATTTACGAGCAGCCAGAAGGACCGGGAGGATTTCCAGAAGGCGTGGGACGCAATCGATCATGAGGAGAATCCGCAGGGGGAAGTGCGTTACCATTATCAGGGAATGTCCTATATTACATACTATTCAAATGTGGAATGCACGGACTGGGGTGTGCGTATCACAGAGAATCTCAGCGCTCAGAAAAAGAGTGCGAATAATTACAGTTTTCTGATGGCATTTGCAGTTGCGTTTGTCACATTCGGGGTTATGATCACACAGAACATAATGACAAAGAGGCTGCTTGCACCGATCGAGAAAATTCTGGATACATTTACCCGGATCAAGACAGAGCAGGACTATTCACTGCGCATACCGGTTGAGACTAAGGATGAGATCGGAAAACTTTCCGCAGGGATCAATGAGCTGCTGGCCTATATTGAGGGCGAGGATATACAGGAAAAACAGAGGCAGCACCATTTGAGAGAACTTGCAGAGCTTGATCCGCTCACCGGGATCAAGAATAAAAAAGCGATTGAGCAGAGCCTGCTTTCTATGGTGCAGCAGGCGGCAGAAAGCGGAGAACAGGTTACACTCGGTTTTCTCGATATTGATGATTTCCGGGATTATAACACGAACTTCGGTCATCAGGAGGGAGACGCAGTCATTCAGTTTGTGGTGGGTGTTTTGCAGAGGGAATTAAAAGGATTCGTCGGAAGAAATGGCGGTGACGAATTTGTGTTTGGCTATGCTGGGGATATGAGCAGAAGCGAGATCGAAGATATTGTTTCACGTATTTTAAAACAGTTGAATGAGAAGTATACAAGTTCAAAGACAAAGGAACAAATGCCAGTGCCTTGCAGTATCGGCATTGTGAGCACAAAAGGAAAAATATTGGATTATGTAAACCTGATCCAAAAAGCAGATGAGGCAATGTACCAGGCGAAAGAGGCTGGCAAAAATACCTTTTATATTATAGAATTGTAGGAATTTGGCATGAGACAGCAAAATCAGGAATTAACACATGTAAAACATGAATTTGATCCTATTTTTGATGAAAATTCAGAGATATTGATCCTCGGAACGCTTCCTTCCGTGAAGTCAAGAGAGCAGAATTTTTATTATGGACATCCGCAGAACCGTTTCTGGAAAGTCATTGCGGCACTTTTTTGTGAGCCTGTGCCGGAGGGAATCCCAGAGAAAAAGGATTTGCTGTTAAAACATCATATTGCGCTGTGGGATGTGATCGCAGAGTGCGATATTGCCGGTTCTTCCGACAGTTCCATCAAAAATGTTGTTCCGGCGGAGCTGTCTGTAATCCTTGACCATGCGCCGATCAGGACAATCTATGCTAATGGTGCGAAAGCATATGACCTGTATCAAAAGTATACCTATCCGGTCACCGGCAGGGACATCCGAAAACTTCCCTCCACAAGTCCGGCGAATGCGGCGTTCCAGATGGAGAGGCTGCTTGGGGCGTGGCAGGAGATTTTGGAAAAACATCAGATATAAATGGAGATATTATCATGCACATCGACAGAGAAGATATGCTGGAACTGACCAGAAGAATGACGATAGCAAGAAACTGTTTTAACCGTGTAGCGGGTGCTTATATGGACGAGGAAGGATTCATTGACGGCTCGTTCAACACCCATTTTTTAAAGCTGTCTCCGGCAGACAAAGAGAAACAGCTTGCGATCGCCAAGACAATCCCATATGCAAAAACCAATGAGCAGTTGAAAAATTTCAGGATTGACAGCAGACAGAAGAAACCGGGAAGTATCTGGCATCTGCTGACCGCATTGAGGGACTGCGAGCTGAAAAACGATGCACTGTTGTATTCATTGTATGAATATATCGGGGAACGTTATGTTGTGGATAAACCTTACACGATCGAGGTTTTCTGTGGAAACTATGATGTTCCGGTAAAAGGCGCAGACAAGGAGAGCCAGTGGGAATCGGAGGAGGTTTACCGTTTTCTGGTCGTGGCGGTCTGCCCGACGGTAGGAGAATATGAGGCGGGAACACCGGAAGCTGGATTTCTATTCCCGGCTTTTTCGAACCGGAGCACGGATTTGGACGGAGTGAATATTTTCGCAGCAGATGAAAATTGCGAAAAACTGGCTAATGTGCTTGGTTTGTAGCGGAGGTGACGACGATATGCGCACAAAACAAAATTACCAGATACTTACTTTTTACACGACAACAGCCGCAATGGCAATGGAAGATTACTGTCATGAGCAGAAAATTCCGGGCAGACTGATTCCGTTACCACAGGAGATTTCTGCGGGCTGCGGGCTTGCATGGCGTATGCTGCCGGGAGAGTATGAGCAGGAAAAAGATAGAATTGAAAAATCAGGGATAGTGATCGAGAGTAATATTATAATTATGATTTGAAAAAATAATATTGACTTTAAGGTTGGTTGTGTTTTCAAAATATATCCGCTATACTAAGAAACATAGTATAGCGGATTTCTTTTATTGGAGGATTCTATGGGGAACATTTTAAAATTACCGGTAGGAATTGATGATTTTAAAAAATTGCGGGAAGCAGGCTTTTATTATATTGATAAAACAGGACTTATTCAGCAGCTTTTGCAGAACTGGGGAGAAGTGAATCTTTTTACAAGACCACGCCGCTTTGGAAAAACACTCAATATGAGCATGCTGAAAAATTTCTTTGAAATCGGTGCGGATAGTACACTTTTTGATGGACTGTATATATCACAGAACGAAAAACTGTGTGAGGAATATATGGGAAAATATCCGGTTGTTTTTCTTTCCCTGAAAGGTGTTGATGGATTAAACTTTGAAGATGCAAAGGACAATTTCCGGCAATTGATCGGAAATGAAGCCGAGCGTTTTTCATTTCTTAGGAACAGTGAAAAATTATCGGAGAATGAAAAAAAGAAATATCAGTCACTGGTTTCCTTAAATGGTGGCAGATATACTATGGATGGAAGTGAATTAATATTCAGTCTGCAGACTTTGTCCCAGCTTTTATACAGGCATTATGGGCAAAAAACAGTCATTCTGATCGATGAATATGATGTTCCTCTGGATAAAGCTTTTCAGAACGGTTATTATCAGGAAATGGTTTCCCTGCTCCGTGGGTTTTTCGGGCAGGCTTTAAAAACGAATGAGTTCTTACAGTTTGCGGTGTTAACAGGATGTCTCAGAGTATCCAAAGAGAGCATATTTACAGGATTGAATAATTTTGAAATTAACTCGATCGTCGACATAGAGCATGATGAACAGTTTGGATTTACAGAGGATGAAGTACACAAGCTGCTAGAAGACTATCAGTTGACGGAATATGATTCGGATATCAAGGAGTGGTATGACGGATACCGCTTTGGAGATACGGAGATTTACTGTCCGTGGGATGTTATGAACTATGTGAAAAAACTGGTGGCAGATCCAAACGCCAGACCAGATGCATTCTGGATTAATACAAGCAGCAATGATCTGGTAAAACGTTTTGTGGATAAAGCAGATAAAACGACGAGAGATGAGATTGAACAGTTGATTGCCGGAGAAGCAATCGAAAAAAATATCCGGCTTGATCTGACTTATGATGAAATTGACAACAGCATTGACAATTTATGGAGTGTATTGTTTACCACAGGTTATCTGACAAGGACAGGCGGAGCAGTTAACGGTGCATACAGGCTTGTGATTCCGAATCGCGAGATTCGTGAAGTCTTTATTATCCAGATACAAGAATGGTTTAAGCAGACTGTTATGAAGGACGCAAAACCTGTGCAGGAATTTTGCAAGGCTTTTTTAGAGGGCAATGCAGAGAAAATCCAAAAGCGTATGACGGCGATTCTGGATAAATCAATCAGTATTTTGGATACAAAAGTCCGTGATGAGTATAAAGAAAACTTTTATCATGGTTTACTGATCGGGTTATTAAGGAGTGAACCGGAGTGGTTGATAAAGTCAAACAAAGAATCAGGGGACGGTTTTTGTGATATTTTTATTGAACCCGAAAATCCGGATGCCGGAATTGTGATAGAAGTTAAATATTCTGCGTCATTAGACGGCATGGAAAAAATGTGTGAAACAGCACTGAGGCAGATTAAAGACCGCAGATATGACGAGGAACTTCGCAATGACGGAAGAGAAGATATTCTCGCATATGGAATTGCGTTTTGCAAAAAACGGTGCTGGGTAATATGTGAACGGCTATAGCAGAAGGGAGAAATAATTTATGTTAATACAGGGAAATGGGCTTCAAATCCGCCATTCCCAATCCGTGTTGCTTTTTGCATCGGACCGGTTGGCGAGGAGATTATATTTTTTCAGGCGAGATAATTATATACTGCATAAAATTAATACTTGCATTTGAAAGATGAATGTGCTAAAGTGTCGTTAACGCAAAGGAGCGTTCGAAAGAACTCCCTTTGCGTTATTTTTTTGTACAGGAGGACAATATTATGAAAAAGACCAAAGCAGTTTTAGCGTTGCTGATGGCTGGAACAATGATGCTTGGTGTTGTAGGTTGTGGAAGCAGCAGTGATACAGCTGGATCAGGCAGTGCCACAACCGGAACAGAAAGCACCGGTTCAGATACAGCAGCGGCAGGTTCATCAGACATGAACGTAATGTTAGAGACACCAGTGGAATCATTAGATCCACAACAGGCAACAGACGGAACTTCGTTTGAGGTAATTGCAGATTACACAGACGGATTAATGCAGATGGATGCAGACGGACAGGCAGTGCCGGCGATCGCAGAAAGTTATGACCTCTCTGACGATGGACTTACTTATACATTCCACCTCCGCAGTGATGCAAAATGGAGCAATGGAACACCGGTTACAGCAGCAGACTTTGTTTTTGCATGGCAGAGAGCAGTTGATCCTGCAGTTGCATCTGAATATGCATATATGTTAAGTGATATCGGACAGATCAAAAATGCGGCAGAGATCATTGCCGGAGATATGGATAAGAGCGAGCTTGGTGTGACAGCAGTAGATGATACAACCCTTCAGGTTGAATTAAATGTACCTGTCAGCTATTTCTTGTCCTTAATGTATTTCCCAACATTTTATCCGGTAAATGAGGAGTTCTTTAATTCCTGTGGTGATACATTCGCAACAAGTCCTGAGACAACGCTTTCGAATGGTGCCTTTATTCTGGATTCTTATGAACCAGCAGCTACTGCGTTTCATCTTACAAAAAATGCAGATTATTATGATGCTGGTAGAGTACAGCTTTCAGGCTTAAACTATCAGGTAATTCAGGATTCGCAGCAGGCGCTGATGAGTTATCAGACAGGTGCACTTGACACTACATTGGTCAATGGTGAACAGGTTGATCAGGTAAAAGATGATCCTGAGTTTAAAACAGTTGGTGCAGGATACTTATGGTATGTCAGCCCGAATATGGATGCAGTACCTGAACTTGCAAACTTAAATGTACGTCTTGCATTAACAATGGCAATTGACCGTGATGCAATTACAGGAGATGTTTTAAAAGATGGTTCCGCTCCAACATATACAGCAGTTCCACCGGAATTTGCAGCAGGACCGGATGGATCAGATTTCTCTGCTGACCAGGAGAAGTTCGCAGATGTCTGCACATGTGATGCAACATCAGCAGCCGATTACTGGACAAAAGGTTTAGAGGAATTAGGTATTACAGAGTTATCACTTGATATGGTAGTCGATGCAGATGATGCTCCGCAGAAAGTAGCACAGGTATTAAAAGAACAGTGGGAGACAACACTTCCAGGTTTGACAGTAAACCTTGTAGTAGAACCGAAAAAACAGAGAGTACAGGATATGCAGGATGGTAACTATCAGTTAGGTCTCACACGTTGGGGACCGGATTATGCAGATCCGATGACTTATCTTGGAATGTGGGTTTCCGGAAACTCTAACAACTATGGTTTGTGGAGTAATGCTGACTATGATGCAATTATAGATGAATGTACAACTGGTGATCTTTGCACAGATGCAGAAGGACGCTGGGAAAGATTGTATGATGCAGAGCAGATCGTAATGGATGAAGCAGTTATCTTCCCACTTTACACACAGTGTAATGCAGAAATGCTCTCTTCTAAAGTGACAGGAGTTGAGTATCATCCGGTAGCATTAAACCGTGTATACAAAGACGCAGTGAAGACTGAGTAACAGCAAAATATATGGTCTGCACAGAAAATGTGCAGACCTGTTAAATATCAGCACAAAAAATCAAATTAGATTATAAAAGATTAGCAGGAACAATAGAAAATACTGGGCTTGCTAATTTTTTACAATATAAGTTGAAAAGGTTTTATCAGATGTAGGAACTAAGGAGGGGAAAATCTTGAAAAAATATGCGCTTAAGAGAATTTTGACATCTCTGTTTACGCTTCTTGCCATTTTGCTTGTTTTATTCATATTAATGCAGTTGATGCCCGGTTCCCCATTTAATGATGAAAAATTAAATGCAGATCAGCGTGCAGCATTGTATACAAAATACGGATTAGACCAGCCGGTCGTTGTCCAATTTATAAAATACGTAGGAAATATGTTAAAGGGAGATCTTGGAGTCAGTTATAATATTTCAAAAAATACGCCTATTTCTCAGCTTATCCAGACAAGACTTCCAATTTCCATCAGTATAGGTGGATATGCAGTTTTGATCGGAGCGGTGGTAGGACTGCTGCTCGGACTGCTTGCTGCGCTAAAACATGACACGATCTGGGATTCACTTGCAACAGTAATTTCAGTTATCGGTGTGTCAGTTCCATCTTATGTATTCGCACTGGCATTAAGTTATACATTTGGATTTAAATTGGGTTGGTTTCCAATGCTTTTTTCACAGAACGATATTATGGGATCCAGTGTGCTTCCAAGTGTTTCTCTTTCCATGTTCACGATGGCTTCCATCGCGAGGTTTACCAGAAGTGAGATGTTAGAGGTGCTTGGAAGCGATTATATGCTGCTGGCTGAAAGTAAAGGAATCTCCGGCGCTGCACTGATATTGAAACATGCACTCCGGAATGCGTTGATTCCAATCATCACAGTTCTGGCACCGCTGATCGTGGATCTGATGACGGGTTCGTTAGTTGTGGAAAAAATATTTGCCATTCCCGGCGTAGGAAGCCTTCTTGTAAATGCAATTCAGTCCAATGATTACAATGTAGTCATAGCATTAAGTTTTATCTACTCGGCAATGTATATCGGAATTATGCTTGTAGTAGATATTTTATATGGAATCATTGATCCAAGAATTCGTCTGGCAAAGAAGGGAGATTAGCCGCATGAGAAAAAGTACAATACAAACGGGCGGGGCAGCCGCAGCATATGTTCCTGTTGATGCCGATTTCCAATGGAAAAATCAATCGGACGAGTTGGAACTGGATAATAATTTTGCAGCACAGAGTTTTTGGAAAGATGTTTTGCTGCGTTACATAAAAAAAGTCAGTGCTGTTATCGGGTTAGTTCTGATCATTGTGATCACAGTATTGGCGATTGTTGGACCAAATATGGATCATTATAGTTATTCGGAACAGAACCTGAGCCAGAAAAACTTTGCACCGAGAGTGAAGGCACTGGAAGGGTTCGGAATCTTTGATGGCGGTGAGAGTATGAAGACCACCACAGGAAGCAAAGTCATTAATTATTATGAAGAAAAAGGATTAGATGATGTCTATTACTGGTTTGGAAGTGACAATTTTGGGCGTGATATCTGGACAAGAACCTGGTCAGGTGCAAGAGTTTCACTTATTATCGCAGTGGCAGCAGCCATTATCGATATGGTCATTGGTATGAGTTATGGACTGATTTCCGGTTATTTTGGCGGAAAAGTGGATATGGTCATGCAGCGTTTCCTGGAGATCGCAAATGGAATCCCGCGACTGGTGATCGTAACGCTTTTATTATTAGTATTAGAACCTGGAATGTTAACGATTATTTTTGCGTTAATGTTGACAGAGTGGGTAGGCATGAGCCGTATAGCACGTGCTGAAATGCTGAAATTAAAGGAACAGGAATTTGTTCTTGCATCGCGGACATTGGGAGCAGGAAACTTTTTCATTATTTTTAAAGAAGTTTTACCAAATATTATCGGACCAATTATTACGCAGGTCATGTTTTCGATTCCTACCGCTATTTTTACAGAAGCATTTCTAAGCTTTGTCGGTCTGGGCATTCCGGTACCGCAGTGTTCGTTAGGTTCGTTGATCTCAGATGGATTTAACAGTTTCACAACACACCCGTATCAGATTATTCCGCCGATCGTGGTCATGGCGCTTCTGATGTTAAGCTTTAACCTTGTGGCAGATGGACTGCGTGAAGCTTTAGATCCAAAACTGAAGGAAATGTAGAATAGAAAATACGTCAACATTCGAATTAAGACAACGTAGAAAGGGGATTCGTATGTCAGAAACGAAAGAACAGATTTTAAAAATAAGAGATCTGGATATCACATTTCAGACAACGGCGGGAAAAGTTCATGCGATCCGTGGTGTAAATATTGACCTGATGAAGGGGGAGACAGTTGCAATCGTAGGAGAGTCCGGTTCTGGAAAATCCGTAACCATGAAGGCTGCCATGGGAATTTTAGCATCCAATGCAAACGTCACAGACGGAACAATCGAATTTTCCTATCATCATGCAGATGGAACGCCGGAGACAGTTGATATCTTGAAAAAAGATAAAAAATGGATCAGACGCCATATTAATGGAAAAAGAATTGCAATGGTATTTCAGGATCCGATGACAAGCCTGGATCCGACGATGACCATCGGAAAACAGATTATGGAAGGTATGATCTGGCATTTTAAGACACCGAAAAAAGAAGCCTGGAAGAAAGCAGTTGAGTTATTGAAAGAAGTAGGGATCGAGGATGCGGAAAAGAGGATGAAGAATTATCCGCATCAGCTCTCCGGTGGTATGCGTCAGCGTGTAGTCATTGCAATCGCGCTGGCATGTAATCCGGATCTTTTGATCTGTGATGAACCGACGACAGCGCTGGATGTTACCATTCAGGCAAAAATTATTGAACTGATCCGCAGAGTGCAGAGAGAAAGAGGAATTTCTGTCATTTATATTACGCATGATCTTGGAGTGGTGGCAAAAGTTGCAGATTATGTCAATGTCATGTACGCCGGAAAAATTGTTGAAAAAGGTACAATTAACGAAATCTTTTATGATGCAAAACATCCATATACATGGGGACTGCTGTCTGCCATGCCTGATCTTGATACAGCAGATGAAAGACTTTATACAATTCCGGGTTCACCGCCAAATCTGTTGAATGAAAAGCAAGGTGATGCATTTGCACCGAGAAACCGGTTTGCCCTTGAGGTGGATGAGAAAGCAGATCCGCCAATGTTTCAGATTTCAGAAACTCATTATGCAGCAACCTGGTTATTAGATCCGCGGGCTCCGAAAGTAGAAATGCCAAAAGAGTTAAAAGAACGGCTTTTGCGAATGAAAAAGGAGGCGGGAATTTATGATGGTGAATGAGACAAAAACGCCGCTTCTTTCTGTGAAGGGGCTGAAACAGTATTTCAAAGTGAGCAGCAGTTATACGGTTCATGCAGTGGAAGGGGTAAGCTTTGATATCTATCCAGGAGAAACCTATGGACTTGTAGGGGAATCCGGTTCTGGTAAATCCACAATTGGGCGAAGTATTATAAGATTGTATGATCCGACAGACGGGACGATCCTTTTTAACGGCATGGATATCAGTAAAAAAATGAGCAGGACAGACACTCAGGCACTCCGCACACAGATGCAGATGATTTTTCAGGATCCGATGGCATCATTAAACCCAAGAAAAAAGGTGGGTGATATCATAGGTGAAGGGCTTGATATTCATCATATGTATCATACTCATGAGGAGAGAGAACAGAAGATAAAAAGTATTCTTGCCAAGGTAGGACTTGCACCGGAGCATGCGAGCCGGTACCCGCATCAGTTCTCCGGTGGACAGAGACAGCGTGTAGGAATTGCAAGGGCGCTGATCATGAATCCCAAATTAATTATTGCAGATGAATGTATCTCTGCATTGGATGTTTCCATTCAGGCTCAGGTAGTCAATTTAATGAAGGATATTCAGCAGGAAACAGGTACAGCGTATTTGTTCATTGCACATGATCTATCGATGGTAAAATACATTTCTGACCGGATTGGTGTATTGCATCTTGGACATTTACTGGAGACAGGAACGACAGAGGAAATTTTCGAAAATCCTGTACACCCTTACACAAGAAGCCTTTTATCTGCAATTCCGGCTCCAAATCCAATTGTAGAAAAAAAGCGAATTGCATTAAGTTATGATTACAAAACCTCTGGTATTGATTATAATAAAGGTACCGATCATCTGGTATCAGGCAGTCATTATGTAAAGTGTACCGATGAGGAATTCGATAAGTGGAGGAATCAGGAATGTTAATTCAGGGAATCCATCATGTGTGCATCAAATGCAGAAAAGATGAAATTAAAAAGGTGAAACATTTTTACGGAGATCTGCTCGGACTGTCGATCCTTCGTTCCTGGGGAGAACCGGAGCTGGAAGGATTTATGTTTGAGACAGGCGATGGTCTGGTGGAAGTATTCACCAACGCGGAGGAGGAACTGCCACAGGGCAGTATCAGGCATTTTGCCTTCAAAACAAACGATGTGGATCAATGTGTGAAAATTGTCCGTGAAAGTGGATATCAGATCACCTTGGAGCCAAAAGACGTGGTGATTGCTTCAAATCCGCCATTCCCAATCCGTGTTGCTTTTTGCATCGGACCGGTTGGCGAGGAGATTGAGTTTTTTCAGGAGAGATAATCTGGCATGCTAGAAATAAACAAAACTGGCTATATACACAAAGCCAATTTTGCGTAAGATATGGGGTAAGGATCAGGCAGGTTGAGTGACTGATCTGAAAAACTTACAAGAGGAGAACCTTATTATGAGAAATGAAAAAGTTTACAAACTTACCCTGACAGCCTTGATGGCTGCATTATCCTATGTCGTATTTACGTTTTTGCAGATTAAGATCGCACTTCCGGGTGGCGATGCAACATCATTGCATCTTGGAAATGCGGTATGCGTATTAGGGGCATTACTGCTTGGCGGTGTATATGGCGGTCTTGGCGGTGCAATCGGAATGACGATCGGTGATTTACTTGATCCGGTTTATATCATTTATGCACCAAAGACTTTTCTTTTAAAATTCTGTATCGGTCTTATCACGGGGCTCGTTGCACACAAATTGGGAAAAATTTCCACATCCAATGATACGAAACATGTATTTAAATGGACATTGATCGCATCTATCTGTGGAATGGTTTTCAATATGATTTTTGATCCGCTGGTTGGCTATTTCTACAAGAGAGTCATTATTGGAAAACCGGCAGCAGAAGTGACACTTGCGTGGAACATTACGGCAACCAGTATCAATGCAGTGCTTTCCGTGATTGCAGCCGTTGCAATCTACATGGCACTTCGTCCGGCATTACGAAAATCAGGGCTATTTATGACGATAAAATAAATGCATTGCCAACAAAAAAGATATATGCTAACATATAGCCTGTTGCTTTTATAAGTAATTGCAAAACTCATAAAAAGGTAAATATAATTTTCACAATTGTATAGCTTAGGTTAGAGTTTTGTGATTGCGTATTAAAATGAAAAGGGAGAATATAAAATGAAATTAACAGTCAAAAAAATGAAATCAATGTTGCTTTGCATGATGCTGGTTGTGGCTATGGCATTTACTGTAGTGGGATGCGGCGACAAGACAGAGGGAACAGCAGATGCCCAGAAAAACACAGAGACAGCAATTGTCAACACAGAGACAACGGTAGAGACAGAAGCGGTTGCAGAGATGGAGAGTGTGGATGCTGCTGCGGCGCAGGAGATCATATTAGGCGAAGGCAGTGTCAAATTTACTTTTATCGTGGTGGATGCAGATGGAAACGAGACAAACTTTGTGGTCAGCACAGATAAAGAAACAGTCGGCGACGCTTTGTTAGAGCTGAATCTGATCGAAGGCGATGACAGCGAATATGGTCTTTATGTAAAGACAGTAAACGGCATCACCGCAGATTATGATACAGATGGAACTTATTGGGCATTTTACGTAAATGGAGAGTATGCAAGCACAGGTGTGGATTCCACTCCAGTGAACGAAGGCGATACCTACGAGTTTAAGGTAGAAAAATAATGAAACTGAAAACGAGGGAAGTGGCAATATTCGGTATGCTGGGTGCTTTGATGTATGCATCAAAAGTATTTATGGAATTACTGCCGAATGTACATTTACTTGGAGTTTTTACCATTTCTTTTACACTTGTTTATCGGAAAAAGGCACTGTATCCGATTTACACGTATGTATTACTGAACGGATTGTTTACGGGATTTGCGACATGGTGGATACCGTATCTGTATCTCTGGACAATTCTGTGGGGCGTGACCATGCTGCTTCCACGAAAAATTCCGAAGAAGATACAGCCAATTGTGTATATGGTTGTAAACGCATGTCACGGATTTTTGTTTGGAACACTCTATGCCCCGGCACAGGCAATTCTTTTTGGACTGAGTTTCAAAGGGATGATTGCCTGGATTATTGCTGGCTTGCCGTGGGATTTTGTGCATGGCATCAGCAATTTCTTCTGTGGAATATTGATTGTTCCGATTGTGACACTGTTGCGGAAGTTAGAGAAACAAGTGGGATGAGAAGCGTATAGAATCATTGTGGATATTTTCAGAAAAGCGGAAGCTGCTTTAAAACACAGCTTCCGCTTTTCGTTTTTATTCTTTATCTTTGGCAATCGGCAGAGTGAAAATAAATTCCGTACCGACACCCTCGGTGCTGATACAATTGATATTTTCACCATGTGCCTGAATGATTTCTTTTACAATGGAAAGTCCAAGACCGGTGCCGCGTTTATCTTTTCCGCGGGAGAGGTCGGTTTTGTAAAATCTTTCCCAGATCTTTTTCAGACTATCTTTTGGAATACCGATTCCGGTGTCTTTGACCGAAACAAAGACTTTCTCATTTTTTTCGGTTGTCTCAATCGTGATCACAGAATCCTGATGACTGAACTTGATCGCATTGTCGATCAGATTGTAAAGTACCTGTTGGATTTTGCTGAAATCAGCAGTGATAAACAACTGCTCACCGGAGAGAATCAGGTTGAAGCGGATATGTTTGTTGGCACAGATTCCCTCAAAAGTCAGGAGCGTTGTCTTGATCGTCTGGTTGATATCAAAATCCGTCACATCCAGCATAACACCATGAGAACCAAATTTATTTAATTCCAGAAGACTTTTTGTCAGCTTATTTAATCGCTCTGTCTCAAACAGGATGATATTTAAATATTTTTCCTGCATTTCAACCGGGATAGTTCCATCCAACATTGCCTCCACATATCCCTTGATCGAGGTGAGAGGGGATCGGAAATCGTGTGAGACATTGGAGATAAACTTCCGCTGATCTTCCTCCAATGTGTTCAATTCATTTGCCATATAGTTTAAGGATGCGGCGAGATAACCAATCTCATCATTGGAGTGCACATCAATCTTGGCATCAAAGTTTCCTTTGGAATATTCGTCTGCCGCATGGGTGATCTTGCGGATTGGAATATAAACTACATATGTAAATAATGCAAGTACGACAAACGCTGCGGCAAAGATCAGAGCCAGTGTTGTGTATGCGATCGCGGACAGACTGTTTGCAGATGCGGTCAGATACGATTCTGATTTGTGGATGATCACATAGCCGCGCACTTTGTAGTTGACAGTGATCGGGGAAAATACACTCAGCATATTTTCCTGAAAATAATCGTAAAAAGTCCCGACACGATAATAGCGGTTGCCAAAGTCTGTCATATCAAAGTCTGGAATCGTTTCTTCTGTAGTCTCTGTGGCAGCAGTATTGATCAGGATCTTTCCGTGTGTATCCACAATCCAGATATCTGCGTTCAGATAAGTGTCCAGGGCGCTGAGCTGCTCGTTGATCTCATCTAGCGTCATGGAATTGCTGAAATAATTCTGCGCATAACTGGATGAGATCAGGGCAGATTCCCGGTATAAATTCTGAGCCTCTTTTTTTTCAAGGTGCTGGAAGGTGAGGTGGTAAGTGAAGGTCGCAATGATGAGAAAACCAAGCAGGCCAAAAAGCAGATAACCACCTAAAAGCTTTAAGTATAATGTACGTTTCATTTAATCTCTGACCTCAAATTTGTATCCAATTCCCCATACCGTAGCAAGGCTCCAGTTCGCATGGTCTTTAATCTTTTCACGGAGACGTTTTACATGGACATCCACCGTTCTTGTATCACCGATGTATTCATAGCCCCAGATATGGTCTAAGAGCTGTTCTCTGGTGAAAACCTGATTTGGAGAGGAAGCAAGGAAATATAAAAGTTCCAGTTCCTTTGGCGGCATATCCACTGCCTGCCCCATATAAATGACGGAGTAATTCGAAAGATTGATGACCAGATCTTCATATTTGACACATTTCAGATCCGGGATCACTTCCTCGGTTTTCACTGGCTGATAACGTCTTAACACGGCTTTGACGCGGGCAACAAGTTCCTTCGAATCGAAAGGTTTCATCATATAATCATCCGCACCGAGTTCAAGACCTAACACTTTGTCAAAAATTTCACCTTTTGCGGAGAGCATAATGATCGGAACATTTGCCTTTGCACGTACCTCACGGCACACCTGATAGCCGTCGATTCCAGGTAACATCAGATCGAGCAAAATAAGGTTTGGATTATACTGCTCAAATGCGGTCAGTGCTTCCTCCCCATCGTTTACAATCTTTGTGTCAAAGCATTCCTTTGTGAGATAAAGGGAGATCAGCTCTGCAATATTATTATCATCATCAACAATTAAAATTTTCTGTTTCGCTGCCATATATCCTCCTTGTTTGCGAAGCAAATCCTATTTTACAAAGTAAAATTTAACCTCTGTGTGAGGAGAGGATTTAGCCTCCTTGTTATTTAAATTCGGCAATTGTTACACCCGCATCGCCCTCGCCGTATTCGCCAAGGTGATAGGACTTCACATGTTTCTGGCGTTTCAGATAAGTGTGCACGGCATTCCGCAATGCACCGGTTCCTTTTCCATGTACGATGCGCACGGAGCCTAAATGGGAAAGATAAGCATCATCGAGATATTTATCCAGTAAAGCAATTGCCTCATCTGTGGTTTTTCCGATGAGGTTGATCTCCGGGGAGATCGTTGCGGATTTGCTCATGCGGATTTTTCCGGCTCCGGTTTTGTTTGCCTTTGCACCGGACATCATCGGGGAATCCTCATCGATCAGGATCAGGTCATTGATATTGACAAGAGAGCGCAGAATTCCCATCTGGACGTAAAGGTCACCTTTCGCATTCGGGAGTGTGTGCACGGTTCCTTTCAGATTCATGCTGATCACTTTTACAGTGTCGCCGATCTGAAGCTTTTTCGGGACTTTGTGGTTTGGAACAGCATTTTTCTTCTGGTCGGCAAGCTTTTTCTGGCTCGCATTCATCTTGTCACGAAGTCTGGTACGCTCTTTTTCCATCTCGCTCATTGGAGCATTTGCTTTGCCGTATTTGTTAAAGTTGCGGATTGTCTCATCTGCCACATCTTTGGCTTCTTTTAAGATGCGGAACGCTTCCTCGTTTGCATCGCGCAGTATCTTGTCGCGGCTTGCATCTAATTTTTCCTGCTTTTGCTCCAGACGTTCTTTCAAAGACTGGATTTCCTGTTTGTAGCGGTTGATCTCAGCCTGTTCTTTTTCGATGGTCACACGGCTTTTTTCGAGATCGGCAAGAAGATCTTCGAAGTTTTCATCGTTTTCACTGATGCGGGTTCTGGCGTCTTCGATGAGGTCTTTGCCAAGACCAAGTTTTTCCGAGATCGCAAAGGCATTACTTTTTCCCGGAATACCGATTAAAAGCCGGTAAGTCGGGCTTAAAGTCTCAACATTAAATTCACAGCAGGCATTTTCTACACCCGGGGTTGAAAGTGCAAACACTTTCAATTCACTGTAGTGAGTGGTTGCCATGGTACGGGCACCGTACAGGTGCAGTCTGGATAAAATGGAGATTGCAAGTGCTGCACCTTCTGTCGGGTCAGTTCCGGCACAAAGCTCGTCAAAGAGAACGAGCGAACGGTCATTGACCTTTTTCAAAATGCGGATGATATTGGTCATGTGGGATGAAAAAGTACTTAAACTCTGTTCGATACTCTGCTCATCGCCGATATCTGCAAATACTTCCTCAAATATACCAAGCTCCGACCGCTCAGAAGCCGGAATATGAAGACCGGACTGTCCCATTAAAGTAAGCAGTCCGACAGTCTTTAAAGAAACTGTTTTACCACCGGTGTTTGGACCGGTTACGATCAAAAGCTTGAAATCTTTGCCGAGCATGACATCGATCGGAACCACTTTTTTCTTATCGAGCAGTGGGTGGCGTCCTTTCTTAATATGAAGATATCCCTCATTATTAAACGTCGGTGCAACACCGTTGTAGGTCTGTGCATAAGCAGCTTTTGCAAAAATAAAATCAAGTTCTGCCAGAATCGTATAATCCGCAGCAATCTGTTCGGAAAAATTAGCAGTCAGACTGCTCAGGTTTTCTAAGATTTTTTCGATTTCGTCTTTTTCTTTTAACAGAAGTTCTTTGTATTCGTTATTCAGATTCACGACCGCCATTGGTTCAATGAAAAGGGTGGAACCGGATGAGGACTGGTCATGTACCATGCCGGGAATCTGGGATTTTGCTTCGGCTTTGACCGGCAGACAGTAGCGTCCGTCACGCATGGTGATCACAGCGTCCTGTAAATAGCTTCTGGTGGTGCTGTTGTTGATCATGTTGTTCATCTGGGTACGGATCCGTTCGTTCATGCCGCGCATGGAGCGGCGGATGGAACGCAATGTGCTGCTCGCATCGTCGGCAATCTCATCCTCTGCGGGAATGCAGCGTCTGATCTCGTCATAGAGCGGAGTCAACGGTTCGATTTCGGTAAAAAATCCGGTCAGTGAATCGTCCGGGACTTCCTCTTTTTCCGAGCGGGAAAATGCTTTTACACGCTTGGCAGCCTCTAAGAGAGAACAGATCGAAAGCAGTTCTGCAGCGCTTAAGGAGGCTCCGATCTCTAAACGTTTCAGCGAATCGTTGACGCTGTGTACGCCGGAAAATGAGAGATTTCCGCACCGGAACAGACGGCTTAAAGCATCCTTTGTCTGGAGCTGAAGCTGCTCGATCTGTGTCTTGTCTGTGATGGGACGCAGTGCGAGGCAGCGTTTTTTTGCCTCCGGACTGCATGCGTATTCAGACAGCTGATTTAAAATTTTATTATATTCTAAGGTTTTTAAAACTTTTTCATTCATAAAACAAAAGTACTCCATCATCGTTTTAGCTGATCAATTTTTATTATAGACCAAAGTGAAGCTGATGAAAAGAAGAGTTTGGCAGGAATTGTACAAAAAAAGAAAGTATTGCAAGCATATGTGTTTCAATTTATAATATAGATTGGTATGATTTTTCATGTATGGATCAAAAAGTAAAACAGATACAAGCCTGATTGCATTTGAAGGTGCGGCAGGAATGCCACTGCCTGGAAAGGAATATCATGCAGGAAAACAAACAGGATAAATATGAATTTATCAGCGAGAAAATAAAGGACAAACCCGTGAATAAAAAGAAACTGGCATATCACGTATGCATTGTCGTGTTTCTGGCAGTTTTATTTGGAATCGTGGCGAGCGTTACGTTCGTGCTGTGTCAGCCGAAAATAGATGGTATGCTTCATCCGCAGGAAGATCCGGCCATCACGATCCCAAAAGATGAACCGGAACAGGAGACGGAAACGGAAGATCCGGATACGGAGACAGAAACAAATGAACCGGATTCCGAGCCACAGATCGTGTACGAACAGCTTACACTGGATGATTTCCAGACATTGCAGAATGAGATGTATGCGATCGGGAAGCAGGCAAACAAGTTTATCGTGGCAGTGACAGGGGTAAAGAGCAATACAGACTGGTTCAACAATGCCTATGAGAGCAAGGGACAGGGTTCCGGTATTATTATTGCAAACAGTGGTCAGGAGCTGTTGATCCTGACTGAGAGAAAAGTGATCGCAGAAGCGTCTTCTGTCTATGTGACCTTTGTCAATGACACATCAGTAGAGGCTTCCATCAAGAAATACGATGGAAATACAGGAATTACTGTACTCAGTGTTCCGGTGGATGAGATCGACAATGATACCATGAATCTGATCTCAGTCGCAGTGCTTGGCAACTCGCTTGCCATCACACAGGGAACGCTTGCGCTTGCAGTTGGAAGTCCGCTTGGAACGAATTATTCCATTTTGACAGGAAATATCACTTCCTCTGCTTATTCCATTTCCACAATTGATGCGAATTATGATATTTTCACAACGGATATCGTGGGAAGCAAAAATGGAAGTGGAGCGCTGATCAACTTAAACGGCGAAGTGATCGGTATTGTCACGCAGGGATACAGCAGTGAGGGTGACCAGAACACGCTGACAGCAATCTCTATCTCAAAATTGAAACCGCTGATCGAGATGTTGTCCAATAATAAAGATATTCCATATATCGGTCTGGAGATCACTACCGTTACCAATACGATCGCAAAAGAAAATGACATTCCAAAGGGCGTTTATATTAAGGATGTAAAAATGGATTCGCCGGCGATGGCAGCAGGGCTGCAGAGTGGTGATGTCATTACAGAGATCGATGGGGAAGCGGTGATCTCGGTTGATGGATATCAGACCAAATTGCTTTCCCTCACACCGGGCGATGTGGCAAATGTCACGATCCAGAGACAGGGGAACGATGGCTATACGGAGATCAAATGCCCTGTAACGGTCAGTGTTTTACAGTAATACAAATACATAATTTGGAGGAAATAATTGTTATGAAATATATTGAAAGTCTCCGCGAAGGCGAGCGGATCAATGAGATTTACCTGTGCAAGACGAAGCAGTCTGCGCTGACGAAGGCAGGAAAACCTTATGAAAACGTTATTTTACAGGATAAAACAGGAATTCTGGATGCAAAAATCTGGGATCCGGGTTCTGTCGGAATTGATGATTTTGATTCACTGGATTACGTTGCTGTTATGGGAGATATCACAAGTTTTCAGGGAAATCTGCAGCTCTCTATCAAGCGTGTCAGAAAAGTGCAGGAAGGGGAGTATGATCCGAAGGATTATCTTCCGGTCAGCGAGAAAAATATTGATGAAATGTATGAGGAACTGTGTGGCATCATCCGCTCGGTGAACAACCCATTTTATAAAAAACTGTTGAGCAGTTTTTTCTTAGAAGACAAAGAGTTTGAGAAACGTTTTAAATTCCACTCTGCAGCGAAAACAGTTCATCATGGTTTTGTGGGCGGATTGTTAGAGCATACACTCAGTGTGACAAAACACTGTGACTATTTTGCAGCTTATTATCCTATGTTAAACCGTGATCTGATTGTGACTGCAGCGATGTTCCATGACATCGGCAAGCTGGAAGAATTATCCGTTTTTCCGGAAAATGATTACACAGACGAAGGACAGCTGTTAGGTCATATTATGATCGGGGCAGAGATGGTCGGAGAGCGCATCCGCACGATCGAAGGTTTTCCGGTCCGCATGGCAAATGAATTAAAACACTGCATTCTCGCACACCACGGAGAACTGGAATATGGTTCGCCGAAGAAACCGGCACTTGCAGAAGCACTAGCGCTCAGTTTTGCTGATAATGTGGATGCGAAGATGGAGACAATTCGTGAAATTTTTGCCAATGTACCAGAGAACAGTGTGGAGTGGCAGGGATTCAACCGTCTGCTCGACAGCAATATCCGGAGATCTAGTCTGAAGTAAATGTTGTGGTGGATAAAAGGAAAAAAGAATGAATAAAAACGATATCATTACATTGAAGATTGAGGATATAGGAATTGACGGAGAGGGCATCGGAAAGCTGGATGGCATGACTTTTTTCGTCAAGGATGCAGTGATCGGGGATGAGATTGAGGCGCGCATTACCAAATTGAAAAAGAATTATGGTTATGCGAGAGTGGAGCAGATCGTAAAGCCGTCCGGCTTCCGCACGGAGCCGAAATGTGAACTGCACAGACGCTGTGGAGGCTGCCAGATTCAGGCGATGGATTATGCAAAGCAGTTAGAGTTCAAGGAGAACAAGGTAAAAAACAATCTGATCCGTCTCGGCGGATTTAATGCAGACTTTGTGGATTCTATGATGGAGCCGATCGTTGGCATGGAGAATCCTTACCGTTACCGCAATAAGGCACAGTTTCCGATCGGAAAAGATAAAGATGGAAATATCATTGCAGGGTTTTACGCCTCGCGCACGCACAGCATTATTCCGGTCAAAGACTGCATGCTTGGCGTGGCAGAAAACCGTGAGATTTTAGAAGCAATCCTATCCTATATGCGTGAGTGCCACATAGAACCTTATGATGAGAAAACCGGAAGAGGGCTTGTGCGCCACGCGCTGATCCGCTATGGATTTACGACAAAAGAGATCATGGTATGCCTTGTCGTTAACGGAAGGAAACTTCCGGCACAGAATGTGCTTGTGGAGAAATTACAGGCAATCCCAGGCATGACAAGTATTTCCATGAATATCAACCAGAAGGATACGAATGTGATCCTCGGTGAGCAGACCGAGACCATCTGGGGACAGCCTTACATTACAGATTACATTCATTTAAGGGACTGCACAAATTTTGAGCGGACAGGAAAAGCAATCTCCTATCACATCTCACCACAGTCTTTTTATCAGGTGAACCCGGAACAGACCGAGAAGCTTTACAGCCTTGCGTTAGAGTATGCAGGACTTACCGGAAAGGAGTCCGTCTGGGATCTGTACTGCGGAATCGGAACCATTTCTTTATTCCTTGCCGGAAAAGCAGGGCATGTGTATGGAGTGGAGATCGTACCACAGGCGATTGCCGATGCAAAGGACAATGCAAAGCGGAATGGATTTTCCAATACCGAGTTTTTCGTTGGAAAAGCAGAGGAAGTATTGCCGGAATTTTATGCGAAGCATAAGAATGAAAAGACAGATATGCTGCACCCGGATGTGATCGTGGTTGATCCTCCGAGAAAAGGCTGCGATGAGAAATGTTTAGAGACAATGATTCGGATGAAGCCGGAACGCATTGTTTATGTGAGCTGTGATTCTGCGACACTGGCGAGAGATCTTAAGGTGCTGGCGGAAGGCGGATATGAGGTGAAACATGTCCGGGCGGTGGATCAGTTTGCGCACACAACACATGTAGAGTGCGTGACATTACTCCAAAGGAAAGATATCTAAAAATCCTTGAATTTAGGCACTTTGTAGAGTTTTTCAGTTTCAACAAAATTGGTGAAAATCACAGGGAAAAAGAGCTTGTGAGGAAAGTAACTGTTGTTGCAGCGCTAGACCTCGGTTGTTGGAACACAAAGAATTCTGAATATGAAAGTAAATAGAGAGCTATCAGATATATTGATAGAAAATAGGGATACTTCAAAAGAGTGTCCCTATTTTTTATGGATATTAGGGCATTTCATTAGGAGTGACTTTTTCAAGTTTGCGCGCCATGGGCGGTCTCTAACAGGTGCAAGTCCTGAACATGTCCAGATAGTGGGAAGTGTATAGTCGAGCAGCAAGGGTGTCTGTCGTGAGGTGGAATCTGAAGGAAGCTGTAAGCAAATCTCTGGTTCGACGAACAGAAATCACATATAAGGCTAGGCTACGAGAGATAAGTTGGCTTGAAGCAACGAAGTCTAATAACTATCATCTTTGTAGCAGCAGAGTAAATGTGGCGGATATATGGAGAGAAAGAGTGCGCACCTTAAGACCGGCTTTAAAACGAAAATGGAATCTAAACGAGTGGATTAGGAATATATAATATAGACAAAACGAAAATGACATGAACGGAGGAACAATGAAGTGGAGAAGGTTATAACACTTGAGGAAGCATTAAAAAGAATGAAAGATTACATATTAGAAAACCTGATGTTTCGTAGGCTTTTTGTTCATGACAATAGAATGTTTGCGGAGCGTGCATTCTATTGTATACAAAAAAAATTTTGTGGATATAATAAACATGACATATAGTTGTCGTGTTATGTTGGATATGATATGTATGGAGTGTGGAAATTATGAAGATAGATAGGCTTATTGGGATATTGTCAATCTTACTGCAGGAAGAAAAGACAACAGCGCCTGAATTGGCAGAAAAATTTGAGGTATCCCGCAGGACAATAAACCGGGATATTGAAGACCTTTGCAAAGCTGGCATTCCAATAAGGACGGCACAGGGAACCGGTGGTGGTATTAGTCTTATGGACGGATATCGTATGGATAGGACAATTTTAACATCCAAAGATATGCAGATGATCCTTGCGGGGCTGAGGAGTCTTGACAGTGTGAGTGGGAACCGATACTATGGTCGGTTGATGGAGAAAATCCTGACCGGATCATCAGAGTTCATCAGTGGAAGAGACTCTATGCTGATTGACTTATCTTCATGGTATAAGGGTTCTCTTGCTCCAAAGATCGAGGTAATACAGAGTGCAATAGAAAACAGGCGCATCATACGATTTAAGTATTATGCTCCGTCCGGAGAGAGCAACCGAAGGGTAGAACCATATTATCTGGTTTTCCGGTGGTCGAGCT
>OGXD01000420.1_pt1 | contig 38076 bp, 24 predicted proteins | sample 1576211 | NCBI WGS metagenome assembly OGXD01 (sample SAMEA3541470, study PRJEB24748) | human gut metagenome | biome: human gut; feature: human-associated habitat; material: faeces | place: China | collected 2012
ATCATATTTCGTCTGTACCGTTTTTCTTTTCATAAACCTATAAAATCACGACTTGCGAGAGGACGCTTATATTTGCCCTTCAAGCCCTAAGAAAGCACCGCAGAATCTGCGACACTACGCCAATTAAACTCTGGTTATTTAAACAGATTTTTGAAGAACTCCCCAATCGCACTAAAGATATTTCCAAAGAAATTACCAATAGATGCCATGATTCCGGAAGAGCTTCCTCCATTTTTAAAGGAATTGTAGAGAGAGGCTGCGTAATCCACCAGTCCACTTAAATCAATTCCAAGAGAAGTGATTTTCAAAAGAAGATCAACGATTTTCTGTCTCTCATCATCAGATAAAGTGACGCCATATTTATCACAGGCTTCATCAATTGCTTCGTTGATACTCTTCTCGTCAGTCAGTCCTTTTTCTGCGATCAGTGACTTGATGTAAGCAATAAACTCCTCCACTTCCTGATCGGTCAGACCCTGAATGGAAGCTTCCAGTTCTCCGGTGACAACAAGTTCATTTAACGCTGCATCTACAACGTTATCCTGTACTGCTTCCCCGGTCATTGCCTCATATGCCTCAAAGATTCCAACCAGTGCAGCGGTTCCGGAAATTGGCTTAGGACCTGCAACGATGATATCTGCATCTGTAATTCCAGCAGTTGTCAGCGCATTTTTGTACATACCAACGGTACAGTATGTGATATTGTTCGTAGAAATGTTTAATCCATTTCCTTTTTTACGTTTTACGATCACGACAGAAGACCATGACTTGCTTCCAATTTTGGAAGAATCCACATAGGAATCCAGATACTGATGCTCCTGTGCATTTGTAACGTAAGTCACGTTATAATTTGCCAGATTGGCAGGATCGATTCCCATAAGGGATAATACGGTATTTTTCTGGTCATCGGACAAATCCGCGCCGAGTGCAAGATAAGGTTTATCATCTTTCTTAATCTCAACATTATCGTTATTCTCATCCACAATGACATCTCCAGTCACATTTTCTGTGGATTTTTTATCATCTTCTACCGTTACCCCACCTGTAACATTATCGGTTGTGCCACTGGTGGAAGTATTTGTGCTGTCAGAATTTGTTGTTGTACTGCTCTGCGAATCTGAAGCAGCATTATTGGTTGTATTGCTCTGTGAATCTGAACCTGTACTGTTCTGTGTATCTGAACTTGTGCTGCTCTTTGAATCTGAAGCTGTGCTGTTTTGTGTATCCGATCCTGTATTTCCAGTCGAACCGGCATTGGTATCTGCACCTGTTGCACTGCTGTCATTCTGCGTTGCTGCATTATTCTCTGACTGTGTTGTCTGGGAATCACCGGATGTGGCATTGCTCTCTTCCTGCCCGGTGGAGTTCTGCGCAGAAGCATCTGCTGCAAATGATGTTACATGTGTTGGTATCATCATCACTGCAGCTAAAATAATTGCTGCAATTCTCTTTGCCATTCTCTTTCTCTTCACTTTTTCTTCCCTCTCTTTTTATTGCGGATCGCAGTATTTGCTCATATGAAAACCATCATTTCCACATAATAAAAATCTGCTTTGAGATTCCCCAAAACAGATTTTTATTTTACTACATCTCACTATAAATCACAAGTTAACATAATATGTTTATAAAAAATTAAGAAACCTATATACTTTTTCCTCATCATTTCGTAATACCCTATAGGAAAAATTGTCTGTATCCATATTTTTACGTATCGATCCGCACTCTCATCCATGCAAGAAGATCTGCATACACTTTATCGCGGTCTGTCTCATTTAAAATTTCATGTCTGTCATTTTCGTAAAGCTTATATGTAATGTCCAGAGAACCTGCCTCTTTGAATAGATCATACACTTTTTTCACGCCGACACCATTATCTCCCACCGGATCATCCTGACCGGATACAATAAAAATTGGAAGCTTGTTTGGCACTTTCTTCACATTTTCCAACTGATTATCGTAGAGAACCGCTTCCATCAGCCCCAGATAGCCGTTTAATGTAAACTTGAACGTACACCGCGGTTCGTTATAATAAAATTTTACAATATCCTCATCTTTTGTAAGCCAGCTGTTGGAAGGTGTTTTTCCGGAAAGATCATATTTCTTATATGGTCCGCCAAAGGAAAGTGATTCAACCAGTCTGCTTCTGTGATGCCAGCCAAAAATTTTTGCAAGGAATCTGCATACATTGATTCCGAGTCTGGTCATACTGTCCGGCACACAACCGGTTCCCATAATGATCGCCCCTCTTAGATCATCATTGTAAACGGTGAGGTATTTCCGAAGCATATAAGATCCCATACTGTGTCCCATCATAAAATAAGGAACACCCGGATTTTCTTTCTGAACCATTGTGCGCAGTGTATGCATGTCTGTGATCACCGTGTCACTCGGATTTTCCGCAAAATATCCCCAGTCCTCTCTAGACGCAACGGAATCCCCATGTCCTAAATGGTCATGTCCCACCACCATGAAAGCATTCTGAGTTAAAAAATCAGCAAATGGTCTGTAACGCTCCACAAACTCGATCATGCCATGTGTGATCTGTAAAATTGCCTCATAATTTCCATCTTCCGGAATCCATCTGACTGCATGGATGGTTGTTTTGCCATCCGCTGATAAAAATGTAAACTTCTCCTCTTTTGCCATACTTTTTCCCCTCTCTTACTCTTTTTGTGATTGTAAGTAAATGCTGTTTTTTAACCTATGGCTTCTTTATTCTGTCTGGACGAAACGATGGACTTCCTCCACATTACGTTCTAATTCATCCGCGCATTCTTTGTGCTCTTTCCACTCCTGACGCAGTGTTTCCGCTTTGGATAACACTCTGCTCTGCACTTCGAAAAATTCATTTTCACCCTGACAGAGACTTTCTAATATTTCTTCAATATCGGTTTCTTCTTCTACATTTTCATGATCTGTTTCCGCCACCTCTGTGTCTCTGCTTTCCAGAAGTTTTACCATGGCGCTGTTATTTTCTTTTAAAAGATCATTTAACACCTGAATCTGTTTCTCTGTATTTGCGGCAGTTTCCTCAAAACCACTGATCCTCGCAAGCACATCCGCAACCGCCGAAGTATACTGCTCTGCGTTCACACGCACTTCCTCTGCCGCTGTCACAAATTTTCTTCCGTCTTCTCCCATGCGTCCTGCTTCAATTGCTGCGCCAAGTGCCAGAACTCCCATATTCTGTGAGATATCTGCCAGTTTTTTTAACGCATCCCCAACAGACTTTCTCTCCTGACAATATGCCTCATAAAATGATGCAATCTCCTTCATTGGTGTTGTGACATGCTTGTTCTGCTCTACAACTCTGGCTATTTCCCCGTGCTCATCCTTCATCTGACGGCGGAGTTCTTCTTTTTCCTGCTGCAGTCTTGTATTCTGCTCATTCTTTTTCATAAGCTGCTGTTTCAACAGTACGGTCTGTCCTGAATTTGCCTCTGAACACTCTTTTAACAATTCCAATTCCTCTGAAACTGCCGCAATGGTCTCATCCAGTTCCGTTTTTGAGATCGTCATCTGCACCACTGTCTCTTCTGCGCTGTCTTTTGCTTTTGTAATATTAGAAATCTGCTCCTGCAGACGGTTCTGTTTTTCCTGTAATGCCAGAAGTTCCTCTTCCAGTTCTTTTGCTTTTTTTCCACCAAACATATGCCATCCTCCAGTTTTACTGATAATTTCGAATGATAACCTGTACGCTTTCCACTCCATTATACTCGTTAATCTCCGGATAGTACACAATCATTATCCTCAATTTGTTTATCTGTCCGCGAAAAGCTTTTTCCACTTCCGCACTTCCATACTTTTCCGCATAATATGCTTTAAACGCCTCAATATCGCCAAAATAGACTGCCGTCACTGTCTCACCGGCGGCTGTCAGCAGGTTCAGTCTCAACACATTTTGATTTTTCCCGACCACAAAAGCCCTTGTGATACTCAGATTTTTATCTGCAAACTGCGGCTTGATATTGGCTTTACCAAAAGGCTCTAACACTGCAAATTCCCGGATAAGACCGGCATCCGCATAAGCTGCTGGCATCGGAATATCAATTTTGATCTTCGGAATCAGGTCATCCTCCGTGAGATTTGCACAGGCATTGATTTTTTCACGGAACTTATCCACGTTTTCTTCCGGAAGAGATAATCCTGCCGCCATCGGATGTCCGCCGAATTTTTCCAGAAGTTCCCTGCACTTACATAGTTCCTCATACATGGAGTACTCCTCGATGGAACGCCCGGAGCCCTTCACGCCCTCCTCCGCCTTCGTCAGCACAAATACCGGCTTATGATAAGCCTCCCGGATACGCCCTGCAATGATTCCTGCAAGACTTTCGTGCACCTGTGGCAGATAAATGACAAGCACTTTATCCGACATGTAATGTTCCTCCACCACACGTTTTGCCTCCTCGACGCCATCTGCTGTCATATCTTTGCGCTGCTGGTTTAACTCCACAAGCTCCCTTGCCGTTTTTGCTGCCTCTTCCTCTCCCTGTAAAAAAAGAGACAGAGACAGTTTTGCTGTATCAAGTCTGCCACTCGCATTGATGCACGGTCCTAACACAAAACCAAAATGATATGCATTGATCTGCTCCGGTTCTAAATGATTCTGAAAGATCAGGGCGCGCATCCCCGGATTTTTTGTGCGGTGAATGCGGTTTAATCCCTCTTTCACCAAAATGCGGTTTTCGTCTGTCAGATCCATGACATCGCCAACGGTTGCAAATGCGACATTTTCCAGAAATTCATAGGTTTCTTCCAGGGCAAAACCCATTTTTTCATACAATACCTGCAGCACTTTCCATGCGACTGCTGCTCCACATAACTCTTTAAAAGGATACGCACATTCCTGCTGCTTTGGATTCACGATTGCATCTGCGTTGCTGCGAAGGAACTGCTTTTCCCCATTCTCCTCTGTATAGGGAATCTCGTGGTGATCGGTCACTAACACGGTCATCCCAAGTTCTTTGGCATGCGCAATCTCTGAGATTGCAGCAATTCCGTTATCGCACGTAAGAATGGTATCCATTCCATCTCTTTTTGCCTGATCGATCAGATTCTCATTGATTCCATAGCCATCCTTCATGCGGTCCGGAATCTGCGTGGAAACATTTCCACCGCAGTGTTTAATTCCCCGGTATAAAATATAGGTTGACATAACTCCATCTATATCATAGTCGCCGATAATACGGATCGGCTTTTGCTCTTCTATTTTAACTTTTAAAATATCTGTCAAACGATCTGCATCTTTCAATAAATGTGGATCGTATAAATCCTTTAAACTTCCATTCAGATATCTTTCAAATGCCGCCTCCCCGATCACCTCACGGTTTCGGATAAGACGCGCTGTGACAGGGCTGATTCCGAACTCTTTTCCAAGCTTTTCAAAATCAGCCCCCTTGTTGATTACAAACCATTTTTCCATGTAACACCTGCTGCCTGTTTTTATCGTTTTTTCTAATGTAAATTACTTCTTTTCTTCCTTTTTGCCTTCCTGAATCTGGCGGATTGCCTCGCGTACCGCCTCCTCCTCTTCCTCTTTTGCAATTCTTCTTGCGATCTTTACGGTTCTTGCAATATCACAAATTAAAATCACCGCCAGCGGAATCAATATCACCGGAATAAAAATGAGTGGATTCGCCAGAAGTCTTGCCAGTTTTCCCATCACATAAGAAGAAAAGCATACGGTTCCGATCAGATACACAGAACTTGCTTCGTAGGAGTCTGCTACATTGTTGGCATCACCTTTTGTCGTGTAATAATAAATACCATCCTCCTCCCGGATGGACAGGACACGGTGTGTGTTTACCGCCCCCTCCAATGCAGGATCTGAAGAATAAAAAGAAATAATATCTCCCTCTTTCACCTCTGCCGGCTCCGTCTTTCGCACGACAATGAGTGTGTCTGTTTCTAACGTTGGTGCCATACTTCCCGTCACAACCCGAAGCACTGTATAACCACCGATCTGCGGCACTTTTCCGGGTGCCGTCATGATCACAAGAAAGAGAATGAAAATGGCACCAATGATAATTCCAATGGAAATGATATTTACCAGTGTTAACCAAACTTTTTTCATCTTCTGCTACTTTTCTTCCTCATTCTTACGTGTTTTGCGTCTCTTAAATGGACGGAATCCGCTGCGTTCCTGACGGTCTTCTTCTGCTTTTACAGCATTCTGTTCTTTTGCATCTGCCTTTTCCTTTTCAAGCGTTCTTACTTTGCGCTCAGATTTTCTTAAATCATCTTTTACTTTTTCCAGTTCTTCCGCCATTTTCTTATATTTCTCAAGTGCTTTTCCTGCTTTCTTTGCTGCACTCTCCCTTGTTTCCCGCTCAAGCTTCATCTGCGCTTCGGCTTCTGTCTGCACTTCTCTCAGTTTCTGTGCGGATTTCTCCTGTGCATCTCTAAGCTGCTGTGCAGCATTTATCTGCACTTCATTCATCTGTGCCTCCGCCTGTTTCTTCACTTCTTCTAACTGCTGTCTGTGCACTGTCTCTATCTCTTCGGCTCTGCTCTGTGCCGCGTCTAATTTCTCCTGCATCTCATTTTGCACTCTGCTCACAGACTGCTCGGCTTCGTCCTCAGCCATCCGCACACGCTCATCAGCTTCTTCTCTGGCAGTCTGAATCTCCTGTGCTGCTTTTTCCTGCACTGCAGCAAGTTCTTCCGCCGCCTTCGCCTGCACTTCCTCTTTTGAGGTGCGTTCTGCCTCAAGCTGTGCTTCCATGGCACTCTTTTCGTCCTCAACCTGCTGCTTCATCTCTTCTAACATTTCAATCTGCTGGTTCAGGGAATCTAACTGCCACTCCATATCTGACAGATTATTTTCCAGTTCCTCACAGCGCTCTGTCTGCTCTTTTAACTTTGCTTCCGCTTCAAGCTGTGCTTCTGTCACTTCCTCTACAAATACCTGACGGATCTCCACGTCCTCGATATTGCAGTCATCCACAATTTCTTCCTGAATCTTCTTCACAAACTTCGGCTTCACAGGTTTGCGCTTTTTTGTGGCGATTTCTTTCATTTTTCTTGGATCAGACTCTAAAAGACTTTTAAACACCGTGTAATTGGTGATCATGTTAATATACATCTGTACCAGATATTCTTCATCAAATTCTAAAGCGGTATCCTGTGCTTCAATGGTGTAACCGACCTCATCATAATTTTCAATAAACTGCCACAGCTTATAACAGGTCCGGTAATCCGGATCTTTCATCATCAGATTCGTTCTCTGGATTGGACTGTGCACCTTGGCACATCCGCTCATAATATCACAAAATGCGCTGCTTCTTAGTGTTCTTGACATACGGCGCACACGGTCGATCCGTTTGAAGACATCCATATTATCGGTGTCATTTTCCACATAACTCTGACGGTTTTTGATCGTCATCTCCACTTTATAGGAAATTTCCTCGTATGCATCATCCACTTTGCTCTCCATGCTCATGGTATTGCATGTCTCATCCCCTGTGGTCCAGAAGATGACATCCGTACGTTTATCTACAAATGTAAACAGACGCTGGATGAGGTGATAGACAAAACGGTTTTCATACAGATCAAAGCTTTCCTCGGTCGTCACATTTAACACATGTGTCGGCTGAATTTCTCCTGCCGGATTCATATTGATAAACTGTGTGTTCTGGCTTAAATGTCTCACGCTCTCAGACGTGATCTTCTTTGCCAGTGCCACCGGAACAACCTCCTCTGTTGTCGCAATAAACCGCCGTGGCTTATCCACGATGTTAAAAATCGCCTGAACCCCTTCCTCCACAACGGTCAGCCAGCGTTCATCCACCACTTTATGTAAAATTCTGTTTTTCTGCTGCAGCGTATTGTTTCCCGCCTGCACCATCTCATACAGATACTGGAAATACCGGTCGTTTTCCAGCGTCCGCTCCACTCGGTTTGTATACTTCGAATATAAATCATTGATCGTATTCGCCATTTTTCTCTAGCTCCCTGCTCTTAATACAAGTTCTGGATTCTTCTTAAGTACGCCTTGCTGTCCTGCATACCGGATTTTCCAAACGTTTTATCAATGTAATTAATCAGCCCCGTGATCTCATCGCGCACAAAGCTGACATTCATACTTTCAAACTTCTTTAACACCTTACGTGCGATGATGTAGTCCATACCGCCTAACTCCGTTCCTCCACAGGCAACATACACCGGAATAAAATCATGTAACTGTTTCACAATACGGTTACCAAAAGAGAGTTTGAAACGTGTAATAAGGTATTCATCCAGCTTCTGCATTTTTTCCAACAGTTCCTCACTGATCGGATGATCCTCTTTTGCCTGTAAAAACATTGCCTGCAGATGCTCTGCTGTGACAAAACATTTCGGTTCCGGCTCGCACTCAAACGCATCCGCCCTCTCATTTAACTCGATCGGCATTGCACGGTCATAAACTTTATCCGTGATGGTAAAAGTGGAATCATCATTGTTGGCAGTTCCGATAAACCATGTGGAATAGGAAACCTGGATTTTTCCATCGTGAAGCAGCTCCGGATCTCCCTCCCACTCGGTCGGTACAAGATCTAAAATCCATTCATCTTTGCTTGGCATCTCGAGTACGGAAAGCATCTCTGCAAAATAATACTCAATACGCGCAAGGTTCATCTCATCTAACACGATAAGCGTCGGATCTTTCCGGTAGTTTGCCTCATATAAGGCACGCAGAAACTCTGTCTCATTAAAACGTTTTGAAAATTCATTAAAGTATCCCAGAAGCTCTGTCCTGTCACGGAAAGACGGCTGGACAGAGATGATCGTTGCCGGGTTGTCCATATACCGGCTGAACGAGTATGGTAAACTTGTTTTACCGGTACCGGAAATACCTTCTAAGATCAGCAGTTTACTTGACGCCATGCCTGCAATAAATCTGCGCACAATCTCCGGTGTGTAATATAAATGCATCTGGCTTGCCGCAAATTTACGATAACCCTCCGTAAATTCTTCCAGTGTAATCTCATTATTATATGCCGGGAACTCATAGTTCCTATATCTATCATCCACAAGCGTAAGCTTTGGAAAACGATGTCCGGTAAAAGCTGTCTTCGCCTCGGAGACAACTGCCTGAATAACCGGGGCTTTTGTTGCATCGAGTGTTCCATCCTCATTGTACTGCGGTGCCGGCATTGCGGCTGCTACTCCACTTCCCGCAGCTGCTGCACTGCCTTCTGCCACTGGAATTGCAGCATCTGCAGCAACAGCCACACCTTTTGCTGCCACATTTCCTCCCGAAGTCACATTTTCAACGGTCGGAATCTTGTCATCTGTCAATGCGGAAGCTCCCATATACGGAATACGCTCTGTTCCTCCCATTGCATTTACTTTCAGCGCAAGAATACTGTTTTTCTCATCTATTAAGGAAAGCACCTGTTTGTTCAGTCTTCCGATCTCTTTATACAGTGCCGCATTGTCCGTCTTGTCCGCCTTTAACTGATGGCGCAGGATCATCCGTCTGATAATCAGAACGATCAAAAGAACCGGAATTGCGATCAGTATCAGCATCAAAAGGATTGCCAGAATCTTTGCAAAAATATTTAATGTTGGAAAATATGTTGTAAAGATCAGAAAATAATCTGCCCAGCCTGTGATAAACAGCTTTAAAAATGCAACCAGCCATACCACAATGTTGTAGATTACCTGGGAAATCAGTTCATATGCAAACTTCAGAAATTCACTCACGTCTGTTATTCCTCCCCGCTTTATTTTACCGCCTCATTCTGCTTTTCTTCATCTGTACTGCTCTTTGCCATCTCAGCCTCTGCTGCTTCCCTTGCCTTCATCTTTGCAAGTTCCACCTCTTTTGCCGTCTCAATGGCAACTTCTTTTTTCAGGCGGATACTGATCATGATCAGATGATAAACCTGATAAATAAAGAAGATCAGCATTGGAAGAACGATCACAACTAAAAATCCGACACTGCTGGAAATGAAATCCATCACTTTTCCGGCACCTTTGATGTGTCCGACATACTTACCGACGATGTCTCCGTCCGAGATCACATGAGTATCTGTGATTCCCTGGTTGTTATCACCAATGGTCGTATAACTTCTGATCGCACCTGTGCCCTCGATACTCTCAATGCGGTGTGTATTGAGCGCATACTGGTTTTCAATGATCGTGTGGAAACAGATAATGTCTCCCTCTTTTAACGTTGTTGTATCACAGGTATGAATAAAAATAAGGTCACCTGCTGCAAACGTTGGCTGCATGGAATCCGATTTAACAACCAGCGGGGTATATCCAAACAGATTTGACACATGCTGGTCATCTTTTGTCGCCATTGTGGTAAACGCATACAGTGCCGCCACCAAAATGACGATCCACAAAATCGCACTTAATATAATTGTTCCTATTCGTTTTACTGCTTTCATCTTCATTCTCCCTTATATTTCTCATTCTCTATTCCTGTGAAAATGATTTTCCATCCAGATCGGTTCCGTTAAAACGAAGCCTGATCTCATAATCTGCATTTCGAAGTGCATCCGTGCATGCCGGATCCGTTCCTTCCAGCCAGATATGCACCTGTACTTCCTTATCTTCTTCTTTTTTCAGCGAAAATAAAAACAGATCTTCTCCACGGTTTTCCCCCGGATCATACACCGTGGTCTTTCCGTCTGCGGTAAATGCGATCCGCATTGCCTGTGGCAATTCCGGATTTTTGGAATTCACCGCGGTTCCATCCACCTCATCCCCACTGCTGTTTTCCTCTGTCAGGTGCACCAGCATATCTTTCTCTCCCATAAAATGCAGTGTAAATTCCAGATAAGCTCCGCTTGTCGGCTCCACAACCGTTCCGTTTTCATAGGTAAACCGTTCATAATTTGAAGTCGTCACCGGTTCTAATGGAACTTCTTCCATAGAAAACCCTTTTTCTTCCAGAATCCTCTGGCTGATGTCCTCGAATGTTAATGTTTTCACATACTCCCCGATCGTCTCATGCGGATCAAGATCCATGCGTAGATCCACACCTGTGATCAATTCCAGACTCATGGTACGCACTCTCGCATTATCCGCAATGGAAAACCATGCCACCGTTACCGCGGTCAGTGCAACAAGTGCCAGTAAAGATAACAGAATCGAGGTTTTAACGAGATTTTTTTGCGTTTTTCTCTTATCTTCTTCCATCTGTTATCCCTCCTCCTTATCCAGAACACCATAAAAGGCAAGGTAAATATCCGCCTCATCAAGTTCTACTGAGGAGGAGCAGTCCGGATCACACCCTTCCAGATAAAAATAAATATCCAGCTTGTAAACCCGGTTTAATTCCATCTGTAACAATGGTTTTTCCGGCAGTTTCATGCCATTATTTTCAAAAGATACGGTATAGTCTTCCACCGGAACGCTTGGATCAGCCACCGCTGAAACTCCGCCACCCCGATACTGTAACACCTCATTTTTCCCAAGCGTCGTGCCTCCGACAACGGTATTAAACGCCTGGCCATCTCCTGCATTCTCTTTCTCACTGAGCCTCAGGATCACTCTGGCTGACTTCTCATCATCAAACGCCAGTCCAAGTCTGGAAGCATTTAAAAGCTCTCCATCCACATCCTGTCCCAGTAATCCATCACTCTGATCCAGATAAAGGTTCAGACGGCTGCTCCCGTCATGTCCCTGTCCCTGTGCCATCAGATAGATCCTTCCGTGATAAATATATTTTTCATTTTCTACCCGCTCAAAAGACGCTGCCATTCCTCCATCCGTAAAAGGAGCATAGACAAACTCCGTGAGATCAGCAGTGGACACCGGCATCAATACCTTCTCATCCTGATCATTGACCTGTGTGATCTCGCATTCTCCCACAGATGAAAATCCACCGCTCTCAGAACTGCTCAAAAGCAGTTCTAGCGTTTTTTCCCCGGTTCTTGCTGTCACTGTGTCTGTCGACACCGACTTATTCGATGAAAACCATGCATATGTTGCTGCCGTAAACGCAAGAACCGCCATTATGGTCGTAACACTCAGGAACACAATCCTGAAAATGTGCTTCATCCCGTTCTCCTTCCTATTCCATATCCGAAGCCACCCCTGCAAATGCAAGCCTCACTTCGGAATCTATCTTCTGTACTTCATTAATACACTGCTCATCGCAGCCTTCTAGGTACATCCAATATTCAACGGTCGCCACCTCGTCTGCCTGTAAAGACATTAACATGGAAGCTCCCGGCTTATATTCATTTTCACTGCCTGCATTCTGCGCCATATATGGTCCGATCGCAGCTGCCGGATCATTTTCATAAACCGGTATGCCATTTTCCGCAATCCCGGAAACAGCGACACCGGTGCGCTCTGTTGTCTGTGCAGAATTCACATTTCCGGCTCCGCCTAAATCATCCAGCTTAAAGATCATAATTTCTGTTCTCTCTGCAGTTGTGATCTTCATCCCAAGGCGCATTGCCTCAAGCATCTGCGCTTCTGCTCCGAGTTCCAATTCTTCTCTGTTAAAATATACATTGCAGGGTGCATACAGACATTGTAAATATACTGTCCCATGCATCACATAATTTCCTGCTTTTTCTGTCACATCCTGATACAGCACTGTGATTCCCTCTTTTGTCTGTGCCGTTCCCTCATAAAAATGTTCCAGATCTATCGTTGAAACCGGCTGCAAAGCATCCGGATCATCTTCCAGTTTTAACTCACAGGTCTTATCAAAAGGTCCTGTTTTTTTAAGTCCAATATAAAGTACCGTATCACCGCTGCTGACCGTACCGCCCATTGGTGTCACATTGGTGGAAGCCATTCCGGATAACGTAAACCACGCATAAGTCGATCCTGTGATCAGAAGCAGGGTAAGCATGATTCCAACGACACTGAGCACAAACGAATGCTTTAACCTTACGCTTTCTCTTTCCATTATGGCTTCCTCCTCTCTTTTTTTCTTTCGATAATTGTCTTTTTTATTCTGCGCTGCCAACTCCCGCAAAAGAAATTGCAACGTTTTTTAAGGTCTGGCTACAGAGACTTAAGGTGCAGTCCTCATCGCATCCTTCCAGCCAGATGTAAATCTCAATCTCTACCGGTGTTCCATAGTCTCCGGAATTTCCGGAAACCGTACAAAGTTTTAAGGCATCTCCCACTGTCAAAACGCCCGTCTCTTTATTATAATTACAATATGCCGCTTTTGTGTATGTCTGGGACGGAACTGTTGTTCCATCTTTTTTTGAAGCATCCAGCACAAAGCCCTCCTGCCCTGTCGCAGTGTTGTACTCTTTCATTGGATTCTTCTTATCACTGATCTCAAAAATATATTCTCCTGCCACCCCGGCATTTTTTCCCGGCTGATGTACGACCAGCCCAAGGCGGATCGCCGATGAAATAGGCAGATTCTCATCACTGTCTTCAAAACCGATATCCGATATATAAATTCCGGTATCTGTTCCATTGGTGCGAAGAAAAAGACTGGTATGATAATAGTCCCTCTCCTCTCCTGCGCCAAATCCATTCGCCACCATCGGCGCCTGATTTCCATTTCCTTCCACAAAATCCGTTGCCTTCTGAAATCCTCCGGTAATACGGTTTGTGGAAACTGGAACAAGCCTTCCCACAAAGCTTTCCATCACTGCGGAAGCCCCATAGACTCCGTCGTAGCTGTTGCTGATCTGCAGGCTTCCTCCTGCTCCTGCCGCCATGCGCACATTTGTCGTCCTGCGGCTGGTATTATAAATATACCACGCATACGTCGCAGATGCCACTGCGAGCAGTGCAATGAGAAACGCAAGAAAGGACGAGGTGAGCCTGTATTTTAATATTTTTGTTTTCTTTGTTTCCTGTTTCTTTCTGTTCATAATAATATGGCTCACCTCCCTTCTCTTTTGTGAAATAACTGTCAAAGTATTATTTTTTAATGTAAATGTCTGGCTGTTACTGCTCGACAAATTCCGGACGGATCTTTGCGAGGGTGTAGATGAGGTAATCGCTTTCCGGATCCGGCTGGTCTGAGGCCGTACCATTCTTATCCACGACTTCTGCCCTCAGTTCCACCTTATAATTGGAATAAAAATGTTGTTTCTCTTCCACATTATCCACGCGTACCAACAGATTCAGATTCTGTATAAATACATCTCCATCAAACACTCCATCTGTTGTCTTTAATTTACTATTCTGTTCATCCCAGTAAGCTTCTTTTGGAATACTCCAGCTCCAGGTTCCAGTTGTCTCATCAAATTGTACCTCTGCTGCCCCCGGAGATACAAGTTTTATATCCATATAATCTTTTGCATCCCCGGTAAGCGGAGCTTTATAATTTTCTGTATTTCCATCCTTTTCATCCTTCTGGCTGACTGTCAGCGAAAATCTTACTTCTTTCGAATCTCTTAACAGTGTCTCCATCTTTGGAATCATGGAAAGATCATACTCTGCTGTCGTAGATATGATCACATTCTTCTTATCCCGGTCGAGGTTTTGTCCCAGATCGTATGGATTGATGCCGAGCTGGTTTATATCATCAGCATCGTATGTCAAGGTTGATTTTACTGACGAATTGCGGTAATACTTCACATTTGTCTGATCATATGTTAATAGCGCACGGTTACTGCTGTATGCCAGACTTTCTTTTTCAGTTGAGATCTGTGACACATAGCCAAGCTTTGCATACTCTTCCGGCACACCGTTCACCAATGATGCTGCCGGAATCACATCAAGTCCTGCTGCCGGAAGTTCTGCCTCTAAAACTGCTCTCACATAAAAGGTGCTGTTTCCACTCTGATTAGTCCCTTTTACAAAGCTTCGGATCTGCTGCAGATTCACTGCCTTTTCAAGGGTACCATCCTCTGATAACAGTAATTCCATATTATATCCTTCTGAAATCCATGGATACTCAACAGCTGCATCGTTTACACTGGTCTTATTCCAATTATGCGTAGAACTGTCATATTTGTAATAGGTTGTATGATCTCCGGATTTACTATAAACGTAAAATCGAACTGTTCCTTTTGTTCCTGCCGGGAACTGTGCAGTATCTGCCTTTTCTGTGCCATTCCCACTGGTAACAATACTCAGATTTCCTGTAAACTTCAAGAACAAATTATCCGTACTATTATAAACTTGTTCATTGGAAAAAGTGATCGTATCTAAAATATCTACTGTCAGCTCACTGTCTCCCAGCTTGATTTCTTTTCTTGCCGGGTTTCTTTGATCCTGATCCTCCAGACTCTGTGTATATCCACTTGATATCTGAAATGTACTTGCCGTATCTATGTGGTTATCGACCTGTCCTTTTCCATTATCATTCTTTTTCCTTAATGTGTCCGTCAGATGCATTGGAATATTTCCATTTACGCTTGTAGTAATGTATCCATTGATCGGTTCTTTTCCTGCTGTTTCCGGAAATGTGATCACGAGATAATAATTTTCATTATGTATATGATCATCCATCGTCACCGTGTACTTGTCTAACTTTGAAACATCCTCTCCATCCTGCGGAAGCCTATAATACCTGTCGTCTATTTTTACGGTTGGACTGATACCACTGGCTGGCGTTCCAATATTGTCTACTATATTGCCATTTACATCCAACGGTTTTCCATCTGCGTTTACTGCGATGAACTTTCCACTGCCTGACTTTTCTGCCTTAGCTTCCAACGCTTCACCGATACTTAAATTCTTATATGCAGTGACTCCATCAGATGCCTTAAAATTACTGTAAAGTAATTCCAGCCTTTTTTGTTTTTCCTCTGTCACAGTATAAAAATATGCTTTCTTATTCTTATCCTGACAATCTACTAATGTAAACTGTGTTCCGGCCGGGATTTTTCCTCTTTGTAAATGAAACTCTATGCTCTTTGCAAAAGCCTGCGTCACATCACCACCGGCATCCACATAATTCTGCCAGCCAAATGCAGATACTTCTCCCAGAGAACTATTATACGCATATGTCAGATACCCTGTCATGGCATTTCCAAAGCTGTCAAGAATATGTCCTTTCAGATTCGCATAGTCGTCCGCTTTGAAATGTGTACCATAACTCAATGTTGCGGTAAAATCCATTTCCAGCACACGGCGAACAATGATCGGAACCTGCACATGATATTCATGCCCATTCTCTGCAAATGTAACCGTAAGTAACGTAAAACGGTTTTTCTGATTATCATAATCCGTTGCATCTGCCTGAAATGACATCTGGTTTGTCCCGTTATCATTAATTTGAAGTGCCGGCGTATCATTTGAAGCCTTAAATTGTCCTGTAGCTGCATTGTAGTTATATACTTTTGCCTCTGCTTTTACATGTGTTCCATTCGTTCCATTTAATTTTTTTGCCTGTGAATATCCTCCGTTTGTGACAATATCCAGATAATTCTCTATCTTATCACTTTCATTCCCTGTGAGCATCAATACCGGGAAATCTTTTGCTGCATCTACCAGCTGATTTTGATTATAAGTAGAAAATACTGTCGAAAAATCAAATCCATTCGGGTTTTCACTGCTCTTTAACGTAACTCCTGTAGCCTTATAAACAAATTTTCCAGCCGGCTGTGTTCCTGCCTCTTCCAGAATCTTCTGTGCTTCCAGTTTGAATGTATTTCCATCCGTACTCCATGAAGTGCTGTCACCAAAAAGGTATTTTTTTGTTCCATCTGTATCCACGACACTCATGGAATTTTTCGGACTTGTGACAACATACGGTGCAACACCTTCTGCACCTAAGAGCCCGTCTGTTCCAGCAGTTGGATTCTGGTTTCCGGCTGTCATGGAAGTGCCTTCGTAATCAGCGAGAGCGATGTATCCATTATTCGAAATATTCTCCTCACTTGTCAGCAGTGTATTATAATTATTAGCAGTGCTGTTTCCTTTCACACTAATACCCGCCATATATAAATTATAACCAGACGAATTTGGCTGCTTTGCACCGAAAATAAGCCCGGCTTTTCCACCAGCTGCTACACTGACCTGATCCAATAATATATTCGATCCATAGATTCTTCCATTTGCAGCGCTTATAATTCCTCCGGCATACTGACCACTGATTTTTGTATTCGTCAATTTTGAATCAAAAATTGAAAGTCTTGCATCACGTGTGTTCGTAATAGTACCAGCAAATCCGCCATAATAACCTAAATTATTATTTTCCGATCCTATAGTGGAATCTAAAACGATACATGCCTGTAAGGTAAGTGGCTGAGCAAACCGAAGCAAGCCGACCATACCACCTGTAGAAACTCCCTTTCCGCTTCCGGCTGCATGAATCCCCTGTGAAATACATTCGGTTATCTTCATCTCTGCAGACCCACTGTTGCGAGAGCCTTCCACGATGCCAATCATTCCACCAAGCCCAACTGTAGCATCCTGCAGCTTAATATTCTCCGCCCTGCAATTTTGTAATTCTAATATTTTTCCGGATATCTTGGCATACCCGATCATTCCACCAGCTGCAGTCGTTCCACTGATCACTTTATCCAATGTGTCACTTTTTTTCATTTCTATAAGGTAAACATAGCAGTTATTCCACTGTATGCTTCCCATAACTCCACCTGCGTATCGTCGTGCTGTTTCTTTTGTGTTAGAAGGATTTTGATTTCTAATGGTTATATTCTGCAGACAGGCAGTATATAATGTCTTATCCGTATTCAGATATACACCGCTTATGGATAAGGATTTATCATTAACATATAGTGCTGTGGCAACAGCCCCAAATATTCCTCCTGCGTATGTGTCTATAGTTGTATTCGTGTTATTGATCACGATAGAAGAATTCTGTCCGACTGTTTTATAATCTTCTTCTGTTACTGAAACTGAACTCCTGACTCTGTCATTTGTAGCAAAACTAATGTTTGTTTGATTACAAAATAATCCACCCACCATGCCACCTGCTGCATATTTGGCTGTTACGCTTAAATGATCATATTTACAATTAACAAGATTCACTCCAAAATTATTTCTGTTATTATCTCCTCCGTTCTTACTTACATTCAATAACTGACCAACACCACTCTCGATGTCCTTATTTCCAAGTCCGGCACTTCCCATCAATCCTCCGGCACTGACCGGTCCGGTAAATTTACTGTTTAATATCACTATATGCTGAAATACGTAGGATGCTTTCTCATCATTCCCAAGTGAATTCTGTGCACTGTTTCCGGCGAAACCACCTACCCCGACACAATACTTTCCCTGCTCTGGAATCATATTGGAATCTCCGTTTGTCGCAGTACCATCTACATTACAGTATGACATGGAAATGGTAGAATCATCAATCGTCAGATTTCGTGCCAGAATTTTATCTGTCAGTTCAGTTGCTTTTGCTGCCCAGATGAGATTGAATACTCCGCCAAAGGAAATTCCATGGAAATCATCGTCTGCATACTCTTTCATCTGCATATCTACCTTGATCGTACTTCTATTCCCATTAAATCCTTTTACAAACGGTTTGACATAAACAGTTCCCAACACATTCGACCCTGCATTTACCGCATTCGAAAGGTATCTTGCTGAAATACCCTGATATCCATTTCCATAATCTTTCATGTCATAAGTACTTTTTGAATCTAATTCGAATTGTACTTTTTTTCGATTTTTGCTGTCATTTCCTGCAATCAAAAATGTCTTGCCATTGCTGTATTTTGTAATGAGATATGGTGCATTTGTTTCTGCCGGCACTGCTATATCATCATTTTTCGATAACTGAAAATCAGCTTCTGCTTCATTACTAACATCTTTTCCAACATATTGGTAAGTCGCATTGCGCACTTTTCCATAAACACCATTGCCAAATTTATAATCAGAGTACGACTGTTCCGTTCCGTAATAAGCATACGTTCCGCCTGCACTTGCCGCACCACTATTTATAATTGCAGACATAAGCAGCAATCCCTGCGCATTATGAATGATTGTGGTATAGTTGTTTGAATTATCCGCATCTGCATTTGTAGTTATATTTTTTAATTGTGACTGCAACTCATTAATTTTATAATTGTCCGTTCCATTAACAATCGTGCATCCCTCGCTAAAAGCATAACCATCTAAGACTCTTCCAACATAAGAGTTCACATAGAGACTTGTTGTCACATCAGAAGAATTAGCATAAACACTTTTTCCTGTAAAATCCGAATTCTTCTCTATATTGCGGAAAATCACACCTCCTCCTGCAACAGAACCAACATATCCTCCTGCCTGGATCAGATAGTTGTTATTTCCATCCAACGTCAGTGTCCAGTCTGTATCCATCGAGACTTTTACATTGTCAATGATATTATCTCCACCCATAATGCATCCGATCACACCGCCAAAGAAACTCTTTGGCTGATAATCATCTGCATCCGGTTTCTGATAGGTAAGTGTTTTACCTTTTCCGGAATATTGAATCGTAATATCTTTTACGACACTTCCATAACTGTATACAATAAAACCATTTGCAATATTATCTCCGCCTATTTTTACCGTGGAACCATTATTGCTTACCACTACTCCGCGGAATGGATAAAGTTCTGTTCCCAATCCGGCAAAATTTTCCAACTCAAGAACTTTATTTTTGGCAGCATCAGTATTTTCTTTTGCCCCGATATCATAATAAGCACTGAGAATATAACAGTGTATCATATCATTAGAAACAGTTTTTCCGGTCTTCTGCCAGCTTTCTACAGTATTTCCGTTATTATCCATACCATTCTGCTTCTGTACCTGATACCATCCGGTTCCATCATATTCATAAACACTGTCTGTATCCGCAGGTGTCGTATGATGAGCAGACTGATCACCGGTAACCTGTACCTTCCAACCGGTCTGCGGTGTGGCAGTTGCAATATAATCTGCAATGGTTTTCATCTCCAAAGCTGTTGTGATTTCATATGGGTGTCCATATGTTCCGCAGCCTTTCAGTAAATCAGCAATACGCTGATTAACTTTGATCTCGTGAGAAGCCTTACTTTGTTTATCATAAGTATGAACATATGGCAGATATGCTTTAAAGTCCGGACAGTTCTCCCCTGTATTGTCCGGATTCTCATACCGCACATATCCCTCAGACTGACCATATGTCTGCTCATCATAATACCAGTGCTGCAGATTCTCATATTCCACTGAATCGCTGATCTCACTTCCATATGTTACGTCATGCCTGTGAACTGTTCCATTCCAGTCTTCTGACTTATAAAAGTTATAAATAGCAGTTCCGATTCCACCACTCTTATATTGAAAACTCTCTAAAAATGTTGCATGCGTAAAAATACCACCATTACCATACGGTTTGTCTGGGAATTTCATTTTATTAAATGTTAAAGAAATCTGCGTTTTATCTGATCCTCCAATATTTCCCAGCAGACTTGAACCTGCCGGTTTCTGCGGACTATCCCCATATCCGGCTGCCTTTACATCATTGAAAACCAATGTCGTATAGCTTCCTGTCTGATTTATCAGAATTGGTGCATAATCTGTTCCTGCATCCGTAACTCTAAAAGCTGAAAATTCTACGTTGGAAAACTTTAAGGTATGAAACCTTTGTGGTGTTACAGCTGCATTTCCCTCTATATTACCAAAACTTAACACACCTGATGTTCCATTGACTTTTCCAATGGTTCCCTGAAACGTCACATTGTCTACGATTGTAGTTACATCTTCACTGTTTATCATATTACGGAACAATCCACCATGCATTGCATAATGCTGCGTATGTGCGGTATTATTCCCCTGCGTACTTTTATTGGATTTTTCCTTTTCCTCTATTGTCTCATTTGCAAATTTAATGTCAGCATTCTGAATCGTCATTGCACCGACATCAACCGGATAATAGCTGTACCCGGTTAAATCTATTGCTGCTTTTGAAGCAGCATCTGTGCCAATTCCTTTTATATTTCCTGCATCAACAGGAAAATAGCCCTTCAAACTTTCATCAGCATAAGTATATACATCCCAGACCATTAATTTCGCTGGTGTATCCAGCCATCCCGATACGGACTGACCATTCTGCGATGCAACTATCTGATCTAAATTATAATAATAACGGCTGTTTGGATTAGTCAGCTTCTTCTTACCATACTCAGTCCGATTTACATATGTATTACATTCAGCATAGTCTACCCCCTTCCGGTTATCGGTAGCTAATGAAATAATAGCATTTTTATTATTATCCAGAATATGGTCTGCATTATCGGTCGTATAGGCGATCATCTCGTCATAAACTGCCGGACTTCCCCCTACTGTTACATTTTCCAGTTTATATGCCTTATCCCAGTTTGCTGTCATTTCAAGATAAAGAGCTCTATTACTCTTTTCCTCTGCATGACAGAGCAGTAATCCAAGTGTATTTGCATTAAATGTTGCTTTTTGTATATCAATGCCTCTGTCATTAATCTGCCACTTACCACTTCCCTGATAAACCAAGCCTCCTACCTGTGCTTTGGGAGCATTAATCGTGGCATCAGCTACTGACAATGCATATGCACCTGCGTCTGCCGGAGTTTGAAATACTACATCCGTGTTTTCCCATAAATAGCCTAAAACACCACCGCAGGTTTGAAGGTTATTATAGTTATCTTCTGCTTTATTGTTTATTTCAAACCCATTAATTTGTATCTTTGATATATTTATATTTCTTCTATTATTTGATGTTGGAATTTCTCCAATCAGTCCTCCTGCGTGTATATTTGTCCCTGTCGTTGATATTTTTGTTCCAATCAAGACATCATTGCAGGAAATCGTTATATCTCCTGTATTATCGCGATACATTCCAACTAAACTTCCTACACAATCTAATGCACCGTCTGACGTATCAATGTTGATAACCGTCATACTTTTAAAGTTAGTTAAAATGATATCAGATGTTCCTATATTTTCACCAAATAATGCTCCAACTTTTGTATTACTCGAACTTTTTATATTCATAGACTGTGCAGTGGTTACATTTAAAATTTCAGATTTTCCCCTTAATTGTCCCGCATAGCCACCAGCATCTACCCAGCTATAGGTCGAATTAACCTGCATGATTCCATCAATTGTCAGATTGCTTACATTTCCACTCACAAGAGAAAAAAGTCCCAGATTTTTATGCTCATTATTTGTATAAATCTGACCGCTTCCCCAATCACCACTTTGTACCAAAGTATTATTTCGAAAACCATATTGTTCCCCAATTGCTAACGTAATTTTCTTTCCATTTCCGTTAAATGTACCTGCATATGCGGTTGTATTCTCTGAATCCCTTTCAATTCCTAGTATTCCTGTTCCTGTAAGATCAATATCAGCTGACAAAAAAATATTCTTTTTAGTAAGTTCTTTCCAGGAATTCGTAGGAATATATGCCTTGTCCGCACTGAAATAACCTCGTGTCTGCCACGTGATTGCAAGCAATGCAAGACCTTCCCTTGAAGCAAGTGTAATGTCTCCACTATAATTACTATTCCCCGTATAATCTATAGCCTGTTTTAACTCTATCTGATGTTCAGCATTGATTTTAATCAGTTCTTTATCAAGCCCTGCCGTCGGATTGCTATCTGCCTGTAAACGGATCACTTCACCATAATTGCCAATATCATTTAATTCTTTATTTGTATTATTTGCCGCATTAGTACGTATGAATTTCCAGCCGTTTCCATTACCATCTCCTCTGGCATAGATTAATGAACTTTCCTGTCTGCCAATTAATTGCCCCTCGTTTGTTTTATCCCATGCATACTTTATCTCTGATAAATCTGTTGTTCCATTAAATTCTACAACACTTCCTACTGCAGTCTCTCCTACGATTCCTCCGCCTCTTGAGATATTATCTCCAGTTGTAATTTTGACAGTACCGGTCATTTTCAAAATACTTCCCGTAGAAAGATATCCTATGATACCACCAAATCTATTTTGTGCTGCCGGCTTGTCCACCGTAATCTGAATACCCTTCGGAGAAGTTCCATTTACTTCCACATATACCGCAGTATTGTTATCTTCACCAACCTTTCCTATTAATCCACCATGATATTTTGTATTGTTATTATTAAATTTAGATTGTACCTTGCAATTGTTAATGAAAAGTGCATTTTCAACACCGGAATTACTTATTACCTGTCCGACAATCGAACCGTACGCACTATTGTTTTCGTTTCCTGGCTTAGTACATGCAAATTCAAAACCTTCAATTGTATAAGAAGATTTTAAATTCAACTCCAGAACTCCAAACAGGCCTCCGCCGTTTCCGTTAGATAAAATAGTAGGAGTGACCAGATTCACCGATGTCGGATAACTCATTGCCTGGCTCACTATAATATAGTCACCAAACAGACCTCCTGCATTTTTTCCATTGACAGTTGGTGATGTAATCTGAAATGGTTTGGGTTCTGGATTGCCAGTGCTTTCTGTTGGAGATAAAATTGTTGTTCCAGCCTCTTCGGTTGCTTTACCTGCAATTCCCCCTGCACATCCTGCGGTTGCTGTCACCGACGGCGAATCCAGAACAAACCGTTTTCCACCTTCTGCGATCAGGCTCGCACCCTTCTCTATCTCTCCAACAATTCCTCCTGCGTTGCCATTATTCGCTGTGACTGACAATTGACTAATCCTTGTATCTGCTTGTGCCTTTAAAGCAGTTCCAGTTCTCATAACACCAATCATACCGCCAGCATTTCCCGAATTAGCGGTAACGCTATATCCTGCTGATGGAAAAGAGAACCCATCTAACTGTATCGTGCCGTTCTTCAGTGTGTTACAAATCAATCCGGCATTTTCTGAACTGTTAACTGCAATCTGTTCCTTCTTCGCCGGATATTTCACGCCCCTTCCAATAATAAGCGTACCCGCCTGACCACTCACTGTTCCGATCAGCGATCCTATTGTTTTTCCATCTGCCACACTGACTGTCACACTTGTAGTACTGTCTGTGTTATTAAATAAAGAATAGCTTTTAGCATCTGCAAATACATATTGCTGTGCATAAAAAGGTTTTGAACCATCGCCGGTCCATATGAGGTTAATATTTACCTTTGCATTTGAACTGATTCCTCCAAATAATGTCGTATCTGTTGTTATCTGTCCTGCTGACAGAGTCCCCTCAAACGGATAATCTGTTGTTCCAATTCCGGCATACTTATATTTTTGGCCGTTATATTCAACTTCTTCCGTAATGTTGCTGCTTCCGGTACTCTTTACTATAATTTCTTTTTTCTGCAATGAATCTGCCGGGCAGTTTGATAATAATACGAAACCTTTTAATGTCGCTGTTATCGTATCACTATCTGCTGTCCATGTTACTCCGCTATTACTATCCTTTGCAAGCAGTTCTAATGAAACTCCTGCATCTAAAAGCATGATACCATCATCCTGTTCCGCATCATATTCCGTGGAATCGATGTCTCCAATACACTCTGTGGCATTTATACTTTCTGTAGAATTTATGCTTTCTGTAGTATTTATCTTATCGGCATTATTTTTTTTATCTTCCGTGTCTGTATTTTCTGTATTTTCTGTGTTTACTGTATCCTTTGTATTATTTTCTTTTGTGTCATTCTCATTTGTATCATTCTCTTTTGTGTCATCCTTTTTCCCATCGTTTTCTTCTTTATCAATTTCATCCGTCTTTTCTTCATTATCCACTGCATTATAATCTGATATCTTTTCCTGCTGGTCAGTATCTGTATGCATGCTATCATCTTTCATGGATTCTTCTGTCGTATTCTCTATCCCAGCTACACTTGAAGCTTTTATTGAATCGGGTGTTGCAAAACTGCCCACTGCCAGACTGGCTGCCAGCACAATAGCCAATATCCGCTTATATCTTCTCATGTATGTCACTCCTCATACTTTTATCTTTATATTACTGCGTGATCTGTATCGCATTTACCGTCACTTTTTCTTCCATCTCTTTCCAATTATCCGGTATCTGCTCTTCGGAAATAATATAGAATGGAATTAAGTAAGTTCCTGTTCCATTTGTATCATCCATTAGAAACTCTATCGATGCTGTTCCATCCTGTTTCACAATATCATGATTCGTTTTTCCAATCTTCTTCAAAAAAAACTGATCTATTTCAATCGTATCAGCTTTCCAGCTCAATGTGACATCAGCTTTTCCACCTGAGATAGATACCTCATAATTATAGGCATCATAGTTTTTTGGAGAATCTGTCCCGGTATGTCCTACAAATGATCCATCAACGGAAAACTGACTTGTTTCTCCTTCTTTGCATGGATAAATAACTGCTGCCAGCATTTTATCAGATGTCACAGACCAATCATGAGGTGTTGCCGTTACCACAACCTTCACAAGGTTTAAATCCTCTTTTGGAACTTCAATTGTATAATGATTGCTTTTGGGTGTGCGACCTATTAAAGTCATCCCTTCTACCGATGTAGTATAACTTAAATCATCCGATTTCGTTAATTCTTTTCCTGTATCTGCGCATGTTACTTTATAAGATGTCTGTGTTCCACCTGAAACTTTAATTTTCAGATCATAGGTAATATCTTTTTCATTTACCAGTCTTTCGTTTCCCTTCGCATAGTTGTAAATATACAAATCTATCGTCATTGTGTCGATATTTTCCGATGCCAGAATAACTTTATTTGCATAACCACTCTCTGCGGTTCCTTTCCCGCAAATCTGCAGATAGTTAGAAGAAAAACGTACCGTTTCACTATAACTATTACGCAGAACCCCACGCAAAAAAGCCTGGTTTGTATATGCTGCATAAGCTCCTAATGAGATAAGGAAAACAGCAGCTAAACCAAGAATTACCGCTATATTCTTTTTTTCTCTGGTAATCTTTAACCAAGGCTTCTTTCGTTCGTTCATTGTTCTAGTTTCCTGGTGTTCCTTCTATATTCTTCGCAAGTACGTAAAATAAGTCTGTTTCTTTTGTTGAACCTGTTTCTATCCAGCTGATGGTAATGACATAATTCTGGAGATATAATCCATCTGCATTTGCAGCTGATACCTTTGTAGTACTTGTTTCCAGCCAATATAGCGGTTCTGCATGTGGCTGGACATTCTTATAATCGGAATAATTGGAATCGTGTCTGCTGTTATCGGCATATTTATCATCATTTGTTGATTTATCTTTATCCAGGTTCAAATATTCTCCTTTGATTAGACCTGATTCCTTATAAGCATATTGCCCCGTTCGTGAATCTTTCGTCACATCTGTTGCCATATGTACCTCAAAATTCAGTCCTTTCAGATTGGTCGTATGTGCAATTTCAATTTTATGTTCTGACTTGTCACTGACCACGCTGATCACACGTCTGATCCTGACTTTTCCACTCTTGTCTTTGTCCGCATCTGTATAAGAAAGGTCTAACTGCGCCATTTCTTCCCCATTGGGACCTTTTACAGCGATTGTAGATGGTTCGGATACAGCGAACAGTGTAGCAATATTCGCCCGGTTTACAAGCCATGCCCCGGTAATTCCGACCACTACGATACAGACGGCTACGACAATGAATGCCAGACGGTGCTGTTTTATTTCTTCGTGATTCTGTTTTTCTTTGCTGTCCTTTGTCTCTTTTTTCTGAAATAATCGTTTTCTCCACTGAAATTTCATCTTCTGTGTCACCATTTTTTATTTATTAATTACTCTGCTCTGACATATCTACAGTCACGTCTACATATAAATATCTGGCATTTTTACCAATGTACTGATCCGCATTGTTGTATGCCTCATTACATTCATTCAAAACTGCATCTGTTATGTTGCTGTCGATTTGATTGCCATTGCCGCTGGTTGAATCTTTAGCCGATGCTGCACCACTGTCCGGCTTCACATAAAATATTTTACTGTATTTCTGCTCTGCCTCATTGTTTTGAAAGTTCTCTTTATTTAAAAATTTCAATAAATTTTTATAATCACTGCTATCCGGGTTTGTGAACAGGCTTCCGTTTTGATTGGTATAAATGTAATTTCTAATATAATTCGGCCATACCCAGTACAAAGTCACCGGATAAGGTTTATCTTTTTCAAAAGTTGTTTTGTTTTCCGGCGTGACTGTAAAACTATACTCGGAGTTTGCCATCAGATAACTTCCATTTTCATCCGGTGCGATCCAACCGGCATAACTTCCATCTGCCTCCCAGTTTCTGAAAAATAGGATATGTCCCATCACAAGGTTCTGTAACTGGTTATTCTTAGAAACGACTGCCAACCCAGTTGTTGTATTATCCTCATAGGCTTTCAGTGTAAAAGTCAGGTTCGCACTGGTAAGATTTTCTTTCCTCGGAATTATATAGAATGTCATGCTTCCGCTTGCTCCCGGCATGAGCGTAACATCATCATCCAGCCTCCATGCAAGATTCGTAAACCCTGCGTAATAAATTTCCGTGTTATTGGTATCATCTGATGCAGCAATCATTTTTCCATCGCTGTTTATAAGATATGCTGTGCCATTATTTAAAATATTCTGGCTATCTTCATTTTTTAAATATTTTTGTTCTGCCTCCTGCCTCTTACCTTTACTTGCCAGTTGAAAATCTTGTGCGTTCGCAGCCTCTATATTCATTCCGGTAGCATTGACACGATGATTGGATACAAACCATGCAACAGAAAATCCGACCATCACAACCAATGCAGATAGCGCCATAAAAAGGCTTCTTGCTATTTTTTTCCTGTTATTTGCTGACATTTTTCTTCTCTCATTTCATATAGCTTAAAGTCTGCCTATTATCTTATAATAATAGCACTTACAGTGCGCATGTTCAAGAAATTCCCAAAATTCATATAGATTCTTTTACAGCAGAAAAGCCACCTCCTATGAGATGGCTTTCGTGCTGTCACGGTATTACTTTTCCTCTGTTTCTGCTATGGCGGCATCATACTCCGCCTTTGTATACTTCTTTAAAATATCTGCTTTGGAAACGCCAAATTCAAGCATATTTCTGATGGCATCTATGTTGGCCTGTTGCTTTCCCTGCTGTCTGCCGATTGCTTCGCCCTGCTGTCTGCCAATTGCCTCGCCCTGCTGTCTGCCAGCTTCTTCACCCTGCTCATATGCTTCTTCCCGCTGTACCTGTATATCCAATTCGTAATCATACTCTGCTTTCAGCATATTGATGACCTCGCTTCCTTTTTTCTGCAGATAATCCGCAAGGATCCCCTTTTCGATACACTCATGAATCGCAAGTTCATACGCTTCATTCTCGCCTGCTTCCTGATATTTTCGGATCGTGTCTATGAAAATACTGTATTCTTTCATGACCGGACATTTTTCCAATATCTCATGTCCTGCATCCGTATTGATATTGATCACTTTCACTTCAAGTTCGAGCGTATCCGTACCATCCTGCACTTTAAATGCCTCCGACAAGCGGAGCACACGTTCCTTTTCCATCGGTTCTTTGCCATTGTAAAAGGTATAGAACTCAGGCTTCGGAAGTTTTACAACTGCTTTCTTGTAGCGGTCTCTTACCGGAACGATTCCCTCATAGATCCGTCCGATGTACATCAGGCAGCGCAATGGCATGTTGTAATTGATCGTGGACTGGTGTTCCCCGATCACAAGAATCTTCTCATCTGCCTCATAAGAAAAATCATTCTGAAAATGCATGTACAGCGTGTTTTCAATCCGGAGTTTCCGGACGGATGCATTTTCCGGCAGTTTTTCCTCATGCAGTGCATTATAAAGTGCTATCTGATTCTTCTTTGCAGATTCATCCTCATAGAATAAGTCTATCAGGACACTGTTTTTTATCTTATTATTTTCCTTTAACATTCTGTCTCCTGCGCTGTTTGAAATCTGCAAACAGGCTGTCCGAATGTTCTATAAATATTATACAGAACCCTCAACCATTCTTCAAGCATGTTTGCATTGATAATAGGGAGCTTTGCACTGATACAGTGCTGAAATTTCACAATTTGATAAAAAAAGATGTGTTTATTGTAAAGTGTCACAACCAGAATGTCAAGTAAAGAATCGTATCTCTAGTACTCTTTATGAAATTCATATAGATTCCCTTGCAGCAGAAAAGCCACCTCATATGAGATGGCTTTCGTGCTGTCACGATATTACTTTTCCTCTGTTGCTGCTATGGCGGCATCATACTCCGCCTTTGTATACTTCTTTAAAATATCTGCTTTGGGAACGCCAAATTCAAGCATATTCCGGATCGCTGCGATATTCGCCTCCTGCTTTCCGATTTCTTCGCCCTGTTGTCTGCCAGTTTGCTCACCCTGCTCATATGCTTCTTCACGCTGTACCTGTATATCCAATTCATAATCATACTCTGCTCTCAGCATATTGATGACCTCACTTCCCTTTTTCTGCAGATAATCCGCAAGGATTCCTTTTTCGATACACTCATGTATTGCAAGTTCATACGCATCATTCATTACTACTCACTCGTACCTCGTTCCAGTAACGATTCGCAGACTCATTTAAAGTTTTTGCTAATATTATACAAATCCCCTCATCATTCTTCAAGCATGTTTACATTTGATAATAGGGAACTTTGCACTGATATAGTGCTGAAATTTCACAATTTGATAAAAAAATGTGCTTATTATAAAATATCAAGTTATATCGGCATTCAAAAAGTGTCTCTACCAATGCATACCAACCTTAAATAAAAACAATCGTATATTATCAAATCTACTTTGCAAAAAGCAATAAAATTTTCACATTCAAAAGACTATATATTCAAAAACCAGACGGCATACACAGCTGTCTGGTTTTTGTAATTTCTCATACTAATTTATCTATGGAACAGTAGTTACTGGGACTCCTACAAAACCCAAATTGCCTGTCACAGCATCTTCTATTCCAGTTCCAGCATTTTCAGAAACGCAATCCTTATCACAACCCTCATACCAAATACGAACTGTAACTGTCTGTTCATTATCTGCTCCTGCAATAATTGTTGCTAATTCAGTTGTTCCTGCGACCGCCTGACCTTTATCGTCAATTTTACCAGAATAATCACTCATCTCTTTATACGTTGCCTGTGCGATTGTATTTTTTCCAGCAGCAGTTACCCAATAATCGCCAGTTGACGCATTTTGATCAGTATAATAACCGTTCGTAGTCTCAGTACCTTTTACTTTAAAAATCTTCCACTCTCCCTCATTAAACTTAATTGCAAAACGTGCAGCTGTTCCCATATTTGTAGCTGTTTTTAATGTCGTTGCTTTTTCACTACTATCAAAATACACCTTCATGCTACCATTTGTCACACCTAATTTAAATGTATAATCAGCATACACCTTTTTGCCCTTCTCATGTTCTAATGCGTTTTGATATTCATCAGCTACAGCGTTGTTTCCTGTTCTGCTTACCCAATGCTTTGTTTCATAGAAATTTATGGCATTATTCGTTGAAGTTGGATATAACTTACTTGGGTTTGTAGCAGCTGCAGTTGCATTATCTGTTGTCTTGCCCACAGATGTAATGTAAAGATTCGCTGAAGATGATGATGTACTAAGTTCTACACCTGTAGCTGTTACAGTATTATTATTTACAAACCACGCATACGTACTCGACCCCAGCGCCACAGCCGCAACACAAACCATTGCAACTGCCGCAACAAGCTGTCTTTTCAGTGAATTGATACTTTTGCTCTCGTTCATAATTCCTTTACTCCCACCTTTTGTATTTTATGACGGTTGCCTGCCGTCTTTTCACTCCGGACAACTAATATAATGCTGAAACCATGAATCAGAGATGCGGACACATATTTCCACATCCGTGAGAAAACTATTGATTCCGACGGGTATCCCATGTGATCTCGCGATCCGAATAATAGCTGTCATTCGGTGCCTCATTTCCGGCTGCATCGATTGGTTTGTTATTCGTCAGCGTATCCTTGATGTCTGTCACAAATTTCCATAACAGGTTTGTCTCATCATCATAGTCTGCATCAATATGCATGCTAAATTCCACACTTCCACCAATGATGGCATCCACACATTCCGGATCATCACCCTCCATCCAGATGACAATCGTGTACCGGTCTACATTTCCGACAAGAAAATTACTTTCTTCATAAGTGCAGACCACGTCATCAGAAACAAAATTCGTACATCCTTCTTCCGTACCGCCATCTGCTGCCGGTTCTGCGTAGACAATGCGCTCTCCATTTCGCCAGACTGCGACCCTCACTGCCTGCTCTGCACCTTTTGCGCAGGAATCAAGCGTGATTCTCGCTATGTATCCAAGATCCTCTTTTCCGGCATTCCGCAGATAATAGGTGTATGCCATATAATTTTTTCCATTGTGATTTCCCTCGATCTCATCTACATTCTCCGGCAGATCATCAATGGAAATATTTGTGGCATCCTGCACCGTACTTGCTGCAAGCCTTGCGGTTGCCTCTTTAAAATCTCCCGTATCCGAAATACTGATACCCTTCCGGTACAATTCCAGACGATTTAAGTTGATCGTAAAATTCCCCATCTTTTCCTGCATGAATGCTGCAATAAAAAGGACTGCGACCGCCAGCAGCAAAGCCAGCAATAACAGATTCAGCTTATCCATCCGAAGCAGTGTCGCAGCAATCCGCTGTCTGCGCCGGTGTGGGATGTACATACTGACAATTTTCTCCGGGTCTACGTCATCCCCATACTGGCTCATCAATTCTTCCAGTTCTCCGATCCGGATGATCTGATCTGTCTTGTCTTTCTTGGAAAAACGTTTATTCTTTTGTGTCTTTTTCTCAGGTTTTATCTTCTTTTGAATCTTCATGCCTTTTCTTAAAGCTTATATCTCTTTTTCACATAAGCCACATAATCCTGCATTTTTCTTCTCTCTTCAATATCCGCAAACTTCAACTGGATACCTGCGGCAAAACGGTACGCACCACCTTTTGGGACTTCGCGCATCCAGCAGACAACACCAACGACTTCAATCTCATCCTGTCCATCTGAGGCTGTACCCATTCTTGGAAGGGTAAAAATACAGGTTTCTCCAACTTCAAACCAGTGATTCAGGTAAACAGCAAGACCATTGTTTGAAATATCCATGGTTGTTCCCGTCTCTTTATCAATCTCCCCGTCCAGGTTGAGAGTCCATGTATCCTGCATGAACTTCACCGGAATTTCTACTTTCATACGGATATCCGCACGTTTTACAAAATGACGGTCCTCTGTCACCCTGCGCACCTTCCAGTAACGGCGGATTCCCTCTTTTACCTCATCATCCACATATCCGGCGATCACCTGCGCTGCATCCCCGTCTCCATAGCGGAATAACAGCTTCTGGTTTTCATCCTGTTTCAGCGGTTTTCCTCCCACCATGGGAACAGATGTTAGAAATGCAGAGTCGTCCACACTTTTGTTGAATGTGCTGATCATATTGAAATTTGGTTCCTGTCCGGCAGGTACATCAAATGCAAGATATAATTTCGTTCCATGTTTTATTTTCAGCGCTCCTGCCATGTATTACTCACTCCTACTATCTTTTTCCTTATTTTTTCTGTTTATCACGTTAAGAGTTTATCACAGATAAAAATAAGCGTCCACTCTTTATTTTTACGAAATGTATCATTTTTATACAATTTTTAATAATGCACTTCCATGAGCATCAGTCCACACGCCGGTGCTGTATACCCGGCATTTTCCCGGTTTTTGCTCTCTAAAATGTGTGGCATTTCCTCCGGCGATCTTCTGCCATCCCCAACCTCGATCAATGTTCCGGTCAGAATACGCACCATATTTTGTAAAAATCCATTTCCCCGGTAATCAATCCACAGATTATTGCCCTTCTTCGTAAAATTAATCTCGTAAATTGTGCGGACTGCCGTTTTTTTCATTTTCTTATTTCCGCAAAATGAAGTAAAATCATGTGTTCCGATCAGATAGGAAGCGGCTTCTTTCATGCGCTCCACATCAAGTGTTTTCTCATACTGGTACTCATATTTCCGCTCGAAAACATCCGAGATCTCTCCCATATGGATGTAATAGCGGTAGGTCTTTTTCTTTGCGGCGTAACGACTGTGAAAACGCTCGTCCACCTGCTCAACCGCAATAACGGCAATGTCATCCGGCAGATAATGATTCAGATAGGACAGGATCTTTCCCTCCGTAAAATGCTCCTCAATATGAAAATTTGCCACCTGGCCTTTGGCATGCACGCCCGCATCCGTTCTCCCCGAACCGATGACTTCCACCGCGTGTCCTGCCATCTGTCCCAGCACTGCTTCTATTTTTCCCTGAATGGTCAGACCTGTGCTGTTCTGCCCCTGCCAGCCCTTGTATCTTGTTCCGTCATACTGGATTGTGATTCTATAGTTGTTCATACTTTTTATCCCTGCTTTACTGCAATTTAAACTGTCTTTTAGTTTAACACATTTTCCACTCAAATCCTAGTCTGCGATCTGTCCTGAAACGTTTTTGTGCCGGGGAACTGAAAAATACCAATCCCCCGGCACATTTACTCCGCATTTTATACCAGTTCTGCAATCCTTGTCACCGCAACATAGATCTCCGATATTTTATACCAGGTACGGTAATCTACCACTCCCGTCACAGGCAATCCAAAAATAGACTGGAATTTTTCTACTGCTGCCCTCGTTGCTTCTCCGTAAATCCCATCCGGTGTGATTGTCGGGATTGCCGGATAAGCCTGCGAAATTCTCGCTAACTGTTCCTGAATCTGCCGCACCTTATCTCCGGTAGAACCCACTTTCAGATCATACCGCGGCCAGGATGCCGGGATACCGGAAATCTCCTCCGCAGTATTAATAAACATATTATCACCATAATAATAGCGGAGAATTTCTATCGTTTCGTAGTTCTGATCCCCAAGATATTTGCTTCCCCACTGACTCAGCCAGTTGCTGCACGTCACGCGCTGTCCGTCACAATACTGTGTCAGGATTGGCTGTCTCACATTCGGTCTGGAAAGATAATTCTGAAACATTTCATCTACCACATCCGAGATACTCTGAAAAATATTTCTTCCATATACGAATTTCTGGTCGTAAGCAGTGGATGTTGTGATGGTGAAGTTATAACCTTTATTCCGGTACCATTCCGTGTAAACCCTGTTTAACGTAAAGGACATGATCGCAAGGATATTCGCACGCAACGTGCTGTCCGGCCACGTGCTATATATCTCGCTGGATGCCACATTTTTGATGTAATCACGGTAACGCACATAATAATTTGCCGCGTTGTTATCCGAAGGAGGTCCGTCGTGAACGACGACAAACTCCGGGATCACCACTTTGCTCAACACGATCTCCCCGGATTCTGAGACAGGCTTGATCTCGGACTCTGCTATTTTCGGCGGGAAATCTCCAAACAGCGTATTCACCGGAATCACAATGGAATCTATCTGGGTTTCCTCTTCATTTTCTTCCGCCATTCGCACCTGTTGCAATGCGAGCTGCTCTGAAAAAATCTGAACGCCCGAAATACTGACGGGACGATATCCCGGTGCGGTAACTTTAACCGTATATTGGGCAAACGGCTGATTTTCGGAGGGTTCCATCGAGTATTCAAGCGGAGGCGCATCAAGCGTAAGTTTCTCCGACATTCCCGAATCATCCGCGCTTACCTCCTCCACTTTGGAATCCGGATCCCCAGAATAGGAAATGGTGATTCTTGCTCCCTCAATCGGTCTTCTGGTCCGGTTTGTAAGTACTTCTACTTTGAGGCTTCCTTTATCTACAGCCTCTGTCTGGGCATATTTGATATCTGGCATGAACAACCTCTTCATACATTTCCTTATATTATATGCTCAGACATGCAATCCTGTTCTGCTTCCTGTGCAAAACATTCGATTTCCCAACTTCTCATTTTCTATTTCCGTTCTTTATCCAAATCCCCCAAAACTTAATTCTTACTCTACCGTAACTACCTTCGCCAGATTTCTTGGCTTATCAACATCAAATCCCTTATCGGATGACACGTAATATGCTAAAAGCTGTAATGCAACTGATGCAGGTAAAACCATAAATTCATCCTGCATATCCGGAAGCTTGATCACCTGATATTCGGTATCAAGATCACCGGAAAGTGCCTCTTTGATAAATAATACAATATCTGCACCTCTGGATTTTACTTCCTTAATATTGGAAAGCTCTTTTGACATGAGTTTTTCCTGTGTTACCGTTGCAACAACCGGTGTGTTAGTCGTGATCAGTGCAATTGGTCCGTGTTTTAATTCGCCGGAGGCATAAGCCTCAGAGTGAATATAAGAAACCTCTTTCAGTTTCAATGATCCTTCCAGTAAAATAGAGTAATCCAGTCCACGTCCGATCATAAACAGATCCTTTGCTTCCAGAATCTTCTTTGCGATCACATGGATGTCACGTCTTTTCTCCAATACTTTCTGCATCACTTCCGGAACACGCTCTAATTCTGCGATAAAGCTCTTTGTCTGCTCCTCTGTGTAGACACCTCGCAATAATGCCATTTTTGCAACCACAAGATAAAATACGGAAAGCTGTGTTGTGTAAGCTTTTGTACTTGCCACTGCAATTTCAGGTCCTGCTGCGGTGTATAACACATAATCACTTTCTCTTGCAATGGAAGAACCTTTTACGTTGATAACGGATAAACATTTTGCGCCCTGTCTCTTCGCATATTTTAATGCTTCCAAGGTATCAATTGTCTCACCGGACTGTGATACTGCGATCACCAATGTTTTCTCATCAATGACCGGATCGGAATACATAAACTCTGATGCAAGTTCTACGTCCATCTGCACATGAACGATAGATTTTACCAGAGCCTGTGCCACAAGTCCCGCATGCATGGCTGTTCCGCATGCTACCACACAAATTCTGTCACAGTCTGTAAAAAGAGAATCCGGCACACCATCCGAGGTAAAATCAGGCAGACCGTTCACGATACGGTCTTTGATCGTATTCTTGATTGCTTCCGGCTGCTCCATAATCTCTTTTTCCATATAAAATGGATAACCATTCTTTCCCGCGCTGTTCAACTCCCAGTCAACGGACAAAAATTCCGGTTCTACCACATTGTCATTTAAATCCGTAAGTACCACATGATCTTTGTGCAACTCTAAAATGTGATATTCCGGTACAACAAAGTATTCATTTGTAAAACGGCAGAGTGCAGTCAGATCTGATGCAAGCATTGCTCCCTCTTTGCATATGGTTGCAACGATCGGGCTGACATTCCGGATCGAGTAGATCACATCCGGCTGATCTTCAAACAGGATCACAAGCGCAAAGGTACCCTTTAATTTGCTCACTGTTTTTTTGATCGCTTCCTTTGGATCTCCCTTGTAATAATGATTTAATAATGCAGCCGCAACTTCACTATCTGTTTCAGAATGAAGGATTTCCTGCAAATCGTAATCGGCGATCAGCTCACGATAGTTTTCGATGATCCCGTTATGAACCAGAGTCACTTTTCCCTGCTGATGCGGATGTGCATTCTGGTCTGTAACTCCACCGTGAGTTGCCCATCTTGTATGTCCGATACCGCAGGCAGACAAAATCTTCTTCGAATCACAAATTGCTCTTAAATCACTTACTCTTCCGGCACATTTATAAACATTTGTCACATGGGAAGTTTCGTCTTTCACTGCAATACCCGCACTGTCATATCCACGATACTCTAATAATTCCAACGCATCTAACAAAACATCTTTTACGTTTTCACTGCCTGTATAACCTATAATTCCACACATATTAAATTTCCTCTTCTTTTCTATTTAAAATTTAAATCATATTCAAATCCAATTGTCCCATTATACCGTATTTGTTTTGCAGTCACCTGCATATTTGCCGGCATATCTCGCACTGGGAAGCACGAAAGGGCGTCCGCCGAATTTTCGATAACCCTTTTCCTCGTTAACCTGTGTATGGTCGTCCTCACAGGTACATGGCGCTAGAAGAGAAACCTAAATGTCTGCAATCAGTCACAGACAGGATTGCATATCTGAAAATATAAACCTTATTCGATTATCAATGTGCTATATATATTGTAAATGCCTTCATAAATGCTGCTACATCTATGAAGGCATCTATAACATGATTACTATACTATGATATGCGAAAAATGTCCAGAAGTTATTTTACTTCCACTGTCCAGCCATATTTATCCGGGATTCTTCCCCACTGGATACCGGTTAAGGTGTCATATAATTTCTGTGTCAGTTCACCGATCTCAAAGTTGTTGACTGCCACAACATCATCTTTGTAACGGAGTTCTCCGACTGGTGAGATAACGGCTGCTGTACCTGTACCGAATACCTCTTCCAATGTGCCGTCATGTCCGGCTTTCATCAGATCATCTACGGAAAGTCTTGTCTCATTTACTTTGTAACCCCAGTCACGAAGCAGGTGAATCATGGAATCTCTTGTAACACCCGGAAGAACAGTTCCTTCGATCGGTGCTGTGTAGATTTCTCCGGCGATCTTGAACATAATGTTCATCGTTCCGACTTCCTCTACATATTTGCGATGCTCACCGTCTAACCAGAGAACCTGTGCATAGCCAAGCTTCTCTGCTTTCACCTGTCCTAAAATAGAACCTGCGTAGTTACCACCACATTTTGTAAAGCCTGTACCACCTTTTACAGCACGGACAAGTTCATCCTCAACCAGAATCTTAACCGGATTAAGACCTGCTGCATAGTAAGCACCTACCGGACAACAGATAATCATAAACTTGTATGCGTTTGCCATATGTACGCCGAGTGCTGCTTCTGTTGCAAACATAAATGGTCTGATATAAAGGGAAGTGTTTGGTTCAGATGGAACCCAGTCAGCTTCTACTTTTACAAGTGCTTCCACTGCTTCGACAAACATATCAACCGGGAATTCCGGCATGCAAAGTCTTGCGTTGGAATTGATCATTCTCTTTGCGTTCATCTCTGGACGGAACAGCTGGATTTTTCCTTCTGCTGTACGGTATGCTTTCATACCTTCAAATGTTTCCTGTGCATAGTGAAGTGTCACACATGCCGGATCCATTGTGATAGGTCCTTCCGGAACGATTCTTGCATCTTTCCATCCGTCTTCTTTTGTCCAATCCATGACAAACATGTAATCTGTCATATACTTGCCAAAACCAAGATTCTTCTGGTCTGGTTTCTCCTTTAATACCGGTCTTTTTTCAAATCTGATATCCATAATATCCTCCTTTTCCCATTACACTTTTCAGGCAATTGCGAAACTCATCCTACTCTTCTTTTAATTGTTCAAAATTAACAAAATTTTCGAAAACACGCTCTCGCTACGTGTCGCTGGTAACGGTACTAAGA
>OGXD01000441.1_pt1 | contig 37315 bp, 29 predicted proteins | sample 1576211 | NCBI WGS metagenome assembly OGXD01 (sample SAMEA3541470, study PRJEB24748) | human gut metagenome | biome: human gut; feature: human-associated habitat; material: faeces | place: China | collected 2012
GGCCTTGCCGCTGGCCCGACGCCTGCGGGAAGCCATGGCCGCAGCGCCGTGGCGCGGGCCGTCGGGCGAGACGCTGTCGGAATGCCGCCTGTCCGCGCCGCAACGTTTTGCCCCGGAAGACTGCCTGCCGTTTGCCGGCATCATGGATGCAGCCCGGCAAGCCGCAGAAGTTCCCCAGATCTTTATAGGCGCAACAGGCATCGCCGTGCGGGCCATGGCGCCCCTGCTGGAACACAAGAGCACGGACGCGCCTGTCCTGGTCATCTCGCCGGACGGCCGTTTCGTCATCAGCCTGCTGGCCGGGCACTGGGGCGGCGGCAACAGCCTGTGCCGCCATGTGGCCGCCCTGCTGGACGCCGTGCCTGTCATCACCACGGCCACGGACTGCGGCGAGCGCCCTGCGCTGGACCTTTTCTTCCAGGCAGCGGGCCTGCGCATCCTGGACTGGGACCAGCTGCCTCCGGCCCAGGCCTGCTGGCTGGAAGGGCGGCCCCTGCCCTTGTGGGACCCCTGCGGCGCGGTGACGGACGGCGAAGGGGGAGGATTCCTGCGGCAGGAACATCTGCCGGAACAGGACGGGCCCGCAGTCTGCGTACACTGGCAACGTCTGCCCGCACGACAAGGCCGCCTGCGGGTGGCCCTGCCCTCGCTGGTACTGGGGCTGGGCTGCCGCAAGGGTATCCCTGCGCCGCTGGTGGCCACAGCCGTGGAAGGTCTGCTGCTGCGCCACGGACTGGAGCCCCAGGCTCTGGCGGCCCTGGCGACCGTGACGGAAAAGGCACGGGAACCGGCCTTGCAGGAACTGGCCCGGCGTCTGGGCCTCCCCCTGCTGACCTTTGATGCCGCGGAACTGGCCGCCGTCAGCACACCGCACCCGTCCACGGCGGCAGGGGAACGCTTCGCCTGCGCACCCTTCAGTGTCTGTGAGGCGGCCTGCCTGCTGGCGGCCCGGCGGATGGCCGCGACCGGTATGATGAAGGCGAAAGGCGGCGGGGCGTCGCCTGTGAGCCGGAGTGCGCTGAAGGACGGCCCGCCGGCGGGAACAGGAAACGGACAGCAAGCAGACGGCACGGACGCCCGTCTGGTAGTGGAAAAAACCAAGGTGGCCGGCCAGCTGACCCTGGCCGTGGCCCTGTCAAACAGCATTTTGCGGAGGGATGATGTCTGAGATCGTCATGAACGAAGGGCGGGACGCGGTCCTGCTGGTGGGCGGCGGCAGCCTGTGCGCCGCGGCCGTACCGCTGTTGCAGGCTGCCGGGCTGGTCCCTGCGGGCGTCATCCACGGTCCGCGTTGTGACTTCGCGTCAGAGGCGGGCGTGCCTCCGCTGGGCCGGGACGCCGACCTGGCCCGCCTGCGGCCGGACTTCTCCCGGGCCGTGGTCACGGCCCCGCACAAGCAGGCTGCCAAACTGCGCCGTCTGCTGCACGACGCCCTGCGGGAACTGGGCTTCACTCTGGTCAGTGCGGTCCATCCTGATGCCCACAGGGAGCGGGATGTCCTCGTCGGCGCCGGGAACCTCATCTTTGCCGATGCCTCGCTGGCAGCGGGCTGCCGTACCGGCACGGGCTGCGTGCTGCGGGCCGGAGCGCGTCTGGAGGCAGGCTGCCGCCTGGAGGACCATGTCCATCTGGGGGAAGGCGCGCACCTGGGTGAGGGCGTCATCGTGGAGGAAGGGGCCCATCTGGGCCGGGAGGTACGCGTGGATGCGGGCCTGCGGCTGGAAAAAAATATTTTTGTGCCGGACAATGTCCACCTGACGCACCGGACCCTGCCGCTGTTCAGTGCGGGCGGGGAACGGGAAGGCAGCGCGTAATCTTTCGATTTTCAAGAAAAATTTTATAAAATCGTACTACAACTTCACGGCAGGCGGACGTTTTTCCGGCGTTCCCGCCTGCGAAGGCCGTGCGGATTTTCCGCCACCCACGTTGACACATTCTGCAACCCGGCGTATTGATTTGTTATCTGTCTGTGACGTCCCGGAGCCGTTCCGCGCGTCCAAGGTTCGACTAGCCTGTGAGGAGGTTGTCATGAAGTTCGCCCTGTTGTCTGCCGGTGTCCTGGCTCTGGCCCTGTCCGTGCCCGCCATCGCGGCCCAGCCCCCTGTCCCGGCTGACGGTCTCGTCCTGCAAGGTTCCAATCCCAAGAAGCCGGTGACCTTCAACCACTCCACCCACAAGACCGTGGAATGCGTCGTCTGCCACCACCCTGTGGACGGCAAGGAAAGCTATGCCAAGTGCGCCACCGCCGGCTGTCATGACAACCTGAAGGACAAGAAGGGGACCAACAGCCTGTACTATGTGATGCACGCCAAGGAAAAGGCCGATGCTCCCCTGAAGCATCAGAGCTGCCTGTCCTGTCACGTCAAGGTCGTGGCCGAAAAGCCCGACCTGAAGAAGGACCTCACCGGTTGCGCCAAGTCCAAGTGCCATCCGTAGGCCATCATCCATTTTCGCATTGCAAGCCGCGGGAAACCGCGGCTTTTCTTTTTGGCGGTTTGCCTTTTGGAGCATGAGCTGCTATGCAGGGCAAGCCGTTGAGGAACCGGATCACCAACCATCCTGCATGAGAGGCGCCCATGGCCGCATCTGCCGAGCAAAACGAGATCATCGAACTGACGGACCTTATCGAAAAAGGCCCTGACCTGCCGAAAAACAGCCCCAAAACGCCTGAGCCCCTCCCCTTGCCCGACGAGGCCCCGGCAACGGCCGCCCCGGCTCCTGACGACCTGCTCCTGCTGCCTGTCCAGGATCACGAGCCCGTGCCGTCCCCCGCGCCCGCAGTCGAGGACGTGCCCCCCGCCCGGGACTGGGAGGCCCAGCTGGATGCCTCCGCGGCCGTGATCGGCGATACGGGCCTGCATCTGGCCGCTCTGGCAGCGCAGACCGGCACCGAAAGCCCCCTGCTGCCGGAAAGCCTGGAGCGCATCAGCAGCCTGGAAGAAAGCTGCCGCCAGCTCGACCGTCGCCTGAGCGCCCTGGAAGGCCGGGCCGGGAACGGTCACAGCGACGCCACCCTGCTCATGGAGACCGTGGAGCGTCTCACCCATCTGGAAGAGCAGGTGCAGGCCCTGCCCGCCACGGGAGACACCGCCTCCGGCAGCATGGCCGGAGCGCCCGACAGCGTCCTGCTTATGGAAAGCATGGAGCGCCTTTCCGCGCTGGAGGGCGAACGCCAGGAGATGCTGCAGCGTCTCGACAGTCTGGAGAGCCAGACCGGGGGCAGCCACAGTGACGGCACTCTGCTCATGGAGACCGTGGAACGCCTCACCCATCTGGAAGAACAGGTACAGGCCCTGCAGGACGCTCCGGCCGCTTCCGGAGAGGCCCCGGCCACTGCGGACAGCGAACGCGTGGCCCGTCTTGAGGAAGAGCGGCGGATGCTGGCACAGCGTGTGGAAGCCCTGGAGCACCAGCTTGGCGACCTGATGACGGATTTTGACAAATACGTGGTATCGAAGTATTTGGACAAATCCACAAGTACCGCTTGTGTATAGCCCTGCTCCGCATATTCCTTCACCTTTTGAATCGCCATCTGCGCACTCCTGCCCGGACGATAGCCGTAGCTTAAATCCGAGAACAACGGTTCGTAGATTGGGGTTAGCTGCTGTGCGATTGCCTGCTGGATGATGCGGTCTACGACCGTTGGGATTCCCAACTTTCGTACCCCGCCATCCGGCTTAGGGATTTCCTTCCGGCGCACCGGCTGGGGCTTGTACTTCCCTTGCCGAATTGTTTCCAGAAGTTCTTCCCGGTGTTCTCTCAGCCAAGGCAGCGCATCCTCGACGGTCATTCCGTCGATTCCCGGCGCTCCTTTGTTGGCTTTGACCCGCTTGTAGGCTCTGTTCAGGTTTTCCCTACTTAGAATCCTTTCAAGCAAGTCTGCACCGCCCTGTTCCTTTCCTTCCTGACTGCCAACACTCTGCGCTCCCGCATACCCTTTGTGTTCCGCACTATCTCTTTGTGGGCAGCTCAGGCTTCCCTGATATTCTGCGTTCTTCATGTTGACCTCCTTCCGAAATCTACTAAGGACTAACGATTGTTCAGCCCTTTCCGGATTTTTTTCCGGTACTATGGCCTCTGCTGACTTCTTGCCGTTCGTTGTTACTGCGCATTTTTTTTTTGCGTCGGCAAGACCTCCCCGGGTACTCACACATTCTTTCCCTCTTTACCTGCCGCATTTACCGAAAGCGATTCCGTGTAGCTACTGGGCTTTGTTTTGTTATGCAAACTTACCCTCGCTGACGGCCTTATATGCGATTTCTGTTCGTCAGGCCAGAGTTTTGCCCATTGGGAGACCTTTCAACTCCCAAAATCCGGCTTTCTTCAGATTCCCCCTCACGATGGACACCCTTGCCTTTGGCTAGCCCTTCCCGCTACCGGGCGGACTCGGGACTTTCACCCTATAGAACGTGCGCTCACCGGGCGCACATAAATTTCCCGCTCCGGAGCGGTGCATGTGCACTGCCCCGGAGCGGGATTTTTTGTCGGTCCTGCATTGCGGTTTTTTCGTCGAAATCCGGCACTGCCGCGGAAGAAATTCTGCATTTTACGTCATCTCTAGTTGCATTTTGGAAGAAATTTTCGCAGAGTATGCCACTCCGAGAAAGAAAATTTCAGGATTTTCGGCAAACTTCTGCAAAATCAGCCGATAGTGTGTCACTGCATTTCCAATGCGGTTCAAATCTCCGGCATGGCGAGCTTATTCATATTCGTGCGTTTCATCTCTAAGGTGGAATGCACATAGCGCTCCATGGTGATCGCCGTTGTAGCGTGCCCGAGGACCTCGGACAGAGATTTCAGCTCGAAGCCGGACTCGATGGCCCTTGTGGCGAAGGTATGCCGAAGCGTGTGAGCATGAACGCCCTCCAGTCCGCAGGCGGCAGTATAGCGCTTGAGCCGGTATTGCAGCGTCCGCGGCTCCATATAGGCCACGCCTCCGGTCAGGACATAGGCCTCGGGGTCTGTAGGCTGCATATGCCTGCACAGCGCCGCGATCTGCGCCGGAAGCGGGATCGTCCGGAGCGAGGAATCGCTCTTGGGCGCGCCAATCACGATCCGCGTGCCTTCTCCGGTCCCGCCGAGCCGCTGCATCGTAGCCGCAATGCGGATGGTCTGCTCACGAAGGTCGATGCAGCTCCAGCGCAGCGCGCAGAGCTCGCCGATGCGCAGGCCGGTATACAGCGCCAGGAGCAGGCCGAATTTGCAGCTGTCCGTGGGGTGCAGCAGATATGCAACGAGCCTTTTCTGCTCCTCAATGGTCAGCACGCGCATCTCCCGGCGCTTGCCCTTCGGATAACGGATCTGGACCGCCAGAGCGCCAGCCGGCCGCCGTGCCTCCGTATCCTTCAGAACACTGTGCAGGACCGACAGGATGTCATGCACGGACTTGACAGACAGCCCGTCCGTTTCAAGCAGTTTCCGCGTGAAGGCATCGACCGACGCGGTGCAGATGCCGCCCAATCTGCGGCTGCCCAGCCGCGGCTTGATATGCCGCTCCAGGATCGCCCGGTATTTTATGTAGCTTGATTCCCGAATTTCGTCTCGCTTCCGCAGGAGCCAGGCATCGCACAGCGCAGAAAAGCAGGGTTGCTGCGTATTGGCGGATTTTACCCGGAGTCTTCCGGCTCTCCCGGTATGCATACCTTTCGGGCTGCGACTACCGCCGTGGGCCGACTGTTCCTTCTTCTGCTTGCGGATCCATTCGCAGTTGATCATGTTGCTTCCTCCGATCAAAGATTCGTTTTCCCTTGCGGGTACTTCTATTTTAACGGATCCGAAAGTCGATTCCCTGTGCCCGACCCGGCTCCGTCTCCGGCAGCGGAGTATGGCGCTGCGCAAGGAATGACCTGTTATAAGTCTAAAATCAGTTCGCTTTTTGGTGAAAATTGCCAAAAAGAGTGGCTTTGTATTGATTTATTGAGTTCATCGTTTTATAATATTTGCGTTAAAAAACTTGGCAGCATTCTCGTAGAGTGGCATACTCTGCGAAACTGCGGAAGCGCCGCGGCAGGGTCTTTCGCAAGGAACGGATCGCACGATCCGTTATTCGGAATGCGCACAGGGGCTGAAAACGAGAGAAAGAGAACGATGGAGATGACGCAGCATGGCGGCAACACTTTCCCGGCCGGTCGCGGAAGCAGCCGATGAATCGCGCACGATATACATCGAGCTTCCGCAGGTACAGACGCGCCGTGGTTATCTGGTCTTCAAGCGCTGCTTTGATTTTACCTTTGCACTGCTCACGCTGATCGTGCTGGCCGTCCCCATGGGGATCATCGCCGCGATCATCGCACTGGATTCTCCGGGCGGGCCGATCTACCGGCAGGAGCGCCTCGGGAAAGACGGCAAGCCTTTTTTGATCTGCAAGTTCCGCTCCATGCGCATGGATGCGGAAAAGGACGGGCCAAAATGGGCCGAGCGCAGCGACGACCGCTGCACACGCTTCGGCGCGCTCCTGCGCAAGACGCGGCTGGACGAGCTGCCGCAGCTCTGGAACATTCTGAAGGGCGAGATGAGCTTTGTCGGCCCGCGCCCGGAGCGGAAATACTTCTACGAGCAGTTTGAAAAGTACATCGTCGGCTTTTCCAACCGGCTGGTCGTCACGCCGGGCCTGACCGGCTACGCGCAGGTCAACGGCGGCTACGAGCTCGCACCCGAGGAAAAGATCGTATATGACATGGAATACATTGCCCGCCGGTCGATCCGGCTCGATTTGCAATGTATCGTAAAAACGGCGCTTCTCATTTTTACCCACGATGGTGCACGCTGAGAAAACACGATGAGGATCGGAGGAACATACATGAACGATACACAGTCCCCGCAGGCAGGCAGCGGGAAGGTCGAGGTCACGCTTCTGGATATTCTGAAGCTGCTGCTCTCCAAGAGCTACTGGCTGCTGCTTGCCGGCGTTCTCGCAGGCGCCTGCGTCTTTCTGGTCACGACCTTTCTGATCACGCCGAGCTATGAATCCCGCGTCAGCTTCTATGTGTATAACAGCTCGAACAACAGTGTGCAGTCCGGCACGATCAATAACGGCGACCTGCAGGCCGCCGAGAGTCTGGCCACGACCTATTCCAAGATCCTGGCCAGCAATTCGATCCTCGACGCCGTGCTGCAGGAGCTTGGCCCGGATGTATCGCTGTCGCGCAAGAGCCTCAGCGGCATGGTTTCGGTATCTGTTATCACAGATACCCAGCTGCTCGAGGTCGTCATCACCTCGACGGATCCAGCCTTTGCCTGCCGGGTCGCAGGGGCCTTCGCCAAGGTCGCGCCGACCGAGATCGTCCGCATCACGAAGGCCGGCGGCGTCGAGATCGTTGACCAGCCGGAGATACCGACGGACAAGGCCTCCCCGCGCACCGTCTTCGACACCGCGATCGGCGTGATCATCGGTGTGATGGTGGCCGCCGTCATCGTGATCCTGCGGACGCTCGCCGACACGACGATCTATCTGCCGGAGGATATTGAAACTATGGCCGGCGTCACGGTGCTTGGGCAGATCCCGGACATCAATTCCGCCGATGACAACTACGCTTACTGGACCGTAACGGAAGAAGGTGCCGCTAAAAATGAAAAAGAGTAATAATAAAGCAGCAGCTGAGGCTATCACGGTCAATCGCCGCAGGCTTCTGAATAACGACGCCCCCTTCGCCATGAAGGAGGCCTATGTCAAGCTGCGCACCAGCCTGATGTTCTGCATGACGGCGGACAAGGCGCGGCCCTGCAAGACCTTCGCCGTCACGAGTGCGAAGCCCTCCGAGGGCAAGAGTCTGACCGCCGCGAATATCGCCATCAGCTATGCCATGCTCGGCAAGCGCGTCCTGCTGGTCGATGCCGATATGCGCAAGCCGACGCAGCGCCGCCTCTGGAAGGTCGAGCTTTCCACGGGCCTGTGCGACTATCTCGCCAAGATCTGGCAGCTCGAGCTGGCAAAGGTCACGGAGCTGCCCCTCTGGATCGTCTGCACCGGCACGATCCCGCCGAATCCGTCCGAGCTGCTGTCCTCCGACCGCATGAAGAGCTTTGTAGAGAGCTGCGCGGACTACTACGACTACGTCATCATCGACACGCCCCCGATCAACACGGTCGCCGACGCGCAGATCATCTCGACCTTTGTCGACGGCGTCGTGCTCGTGGCACGCTCCGGCAATACGACTGCGGACGAGCTGAATGCCGCGACTGCCGCCGTTCGCCGCGCGGGCGGGAATCTCTGCGGCGTCGTGCTGAACGGTCTGAACATGAAATCCGTGAAATACGCCAGCAAGTACAAATACGGTGATAAGTACGGCTACCGCTATTCCTACAGCGAGTCCTATGGCACAAAGTGACCCCGTGATCGACCTGACGCTCGACTACCACGCGCACATTCTGCCTCGCTGCGACCATGGCAGCGACGGCGTGGAGACGTCCCTGCGGCAGCTCGCCATGGCCGCCGAGGCAGGGATCCGGACCGTCTGCGCCACGCCGCACTTCTACCCGCACCGCGAGAACGCCGCCGCCTTTCTGGAGCGCAGAGCGCGCTGCGCTGCGGCGCTGCCGCGCAGGCCGGAGCTTCCGCGCATCCTGCTGGGGGCCGAGGTCCTGATCTGCGACGGCATGGAGCGGCTTGACGACCTTCCCCGCCTGTGTCTGGAGGGGACGAACGAGCTGCTGCTGGAAATGCCGTTTTACGCGTGGCCGTCCTCCCTGTGGGATACGCTGTTCGCCCTGTGTGAGCGGCAGGACGTCCGCATCGTTCTGGCCCATGCGGACCGATACCCGAAGGAAAATATCGAAAGGCTGATCCGGGAGGGCATCCCGCTTCAGCTCAACGCCGTCTGCCTGACGAAGCCGATCAAACGCAGACGATATCTGGAATGGATCCAAAACGGCTATGTCAAATACCTCGGGAGCGATATCCATATGCTTGGAGACGGCTACCGGGATTGGAAGAAATGCAAAACGCTTCTGGAAAAGAAGCTACGCTGAGAGAAGGAACGCCCATTGCACGCCACAGAAACATCGCTGCCGCTCGTTTCAATCATCATGCCTGCCTTTAACGGAGAACCCTATATCGGCGCTGCCATTCGCTCCGTTCTCGCGCAGAGCTATGCGCGCTGGGAGCTGCTGATCCTTGACGACGGCTCTGCCGACCGAACGGCGGAGATCGCAGAGGCCTTTGAAAAATCCGATCCCCGGATTCGCCTATTCCGCAATCCAAAGAACCTGGGCGCGGCGCAGACGCGCAACCGCGGCTTTGCTCTGGCGCAGGGCGAATGGATCGCGCTGTTGGACTGCGACGATATATGGCATACAGACAAGCTGGAAAAGCAGCTTGCTCTTGCATCGCGCGGTGATATTCTCTACTGCTCCTATGCACTGATAGACGAGAGCGGCAAACACCTGTCCGATTTTCTCGTTCCGGAGTCGACGGACTATGAGGCTATGCTGCGGGAAAGTGTTTTAAGCTGCTCCACGGTGCTGCTGCGCCGTTCGATCCTCGCCGGGCAGCGCTTTCCGACGGAATACTATCATGAAGACTATGTATTCTGGCTCGGGCTTCTGAAGGCCGGATATCGGGCGGTCGCCTGCACGGAGGTGCTGGCGGATTACCGTCTTGTAAAGGGCTCCCGCTCCAGCGACAAGCGAAATGCGGCAAAAAACCGCTGGCTGATCTATCGCAGGGTGGAAAAGCTGTCAATTTGGAAATCCGCAGCCGTTTTTGCAGTCTATGCCTGCCATGCGCTGCGGAAGCACAGGAGGGCACGATGAAGGTACTTCTGCTCTCCCACAACCCGGCCACGACCTATAACAACATGGGCAAGACGTTTCTGTCCCTTTTTTCCGCATTCCGCCCGGAGGAGCTTTGCCAGCTTTTCCTCTACCCCGCTGTCCCGGATACGGCCTGCTGCGGCAGCTACTACCGCTTCACGGATCGCGAAGCGCTGCATTCCATCTGGGACCGGCATGCCGTCGGCGGGGAGATCAGCCCTGATCTGGCGTGTCACGATAAATTCACCAGTGAAAAAGAGGAGCGAACTTATCGTTCGCTCCGCAGCCGCTCCGAGCCCATGCGTCTGGCCCGCGATCTCATCTGGCAGCTCAGCCGCTGGGATCATCCCGTTCTGAAAGCATGGCTCGACCGCGAAAGGCCCGATGTTCTTTTCGTCGCGCCCGGCAAGCAGGAGCTGCTGTACGGCATTGCGCTGACCCTTGCGCGCGAGCGGCATATCCCGATCGTGAGCTATATCTGCGACGATTTCTATTTCCTGCAGGGGCAAAATGCCTTTTGGGCAAAGCTCCGGCAGAAGCGCCTGCGCCGCAAAATCGCGGCCCTGCTGCAGGAGACTGCCCTGACCGTGACGATCTGTCCCGAGCTTGCGGCGCGATACCACGAGAGCTTCGGCGCAGAGGTGACGGACGTGATGACCTGCCCGCCGTTTGCCGTTCATCCCTATACGGAGCCGGGCCGCGACGCTTTGCACCGCTGCCTGACCTACATGGGGAACCTCGGCTGCGGCCGCGGCCAGCCCCTGCTGGAGCTTGGGCAGACGCTGGACGCGCTGAACCGGCAGGAAGGGACCGATTTTACGCTGGAGATCTATACTGATCACAAATACCCGGAGCTGCTGGAGCGTCTGGCGGCCTGCCCGGCGATCCGCATGCACGGCTTTGTCACCGGGAAAGCATATCAGGCAGCCTTTGACGGCGCCGATGCCTTTGTCCATGTGGAGGCCTTTGACAAAGAGAACCGGGACCGCGTCCGCTATTCCGTCTCCACCAAGATCATCGAGAGCCTTGCCAGCGGCAGGCCCCTGCTGGCCTACGGACCGGAGGATGTCGCCTCCATGGCCTATCTGCGCCGGAACGACTGCGCCGCGCTGGCCAGTTCCATGCAAGAGCTTCCCGCCGTCACAAAGGCCGTTCTGACGCAGGAGCCATATCGCTGGCAGCTCGTTGAGCGCGCCGCGGCAGTTGCCAGACGCGAGGCCGATAACAGCGCGCGCCTGCATGCGCTGCTGGAGCGCGTGGCTGCGGAGGGAGCAAAATGAAAGTCTTGTTCGTTAATCTTGTATATGGTGTAGGAAGCACAGGAAAAATCATTGCTGACATTATGGACCTTTTAAGGAACCATGGTCATAAGGTAAAGGTTCTCTATGGCTCGGGTCCTAATATCAACAATGACGACGCAATTAAAATATCAACTAAGCCAGAATACTATTTTCATAATGCACTGTCACGCTTCACCGATCACACAGGATTATACTCAGCAGCTGCAACCAGGCGCCTGATTCGCGAAGTTCAAGCTTTTGCACCTGATTTGATTCATCTTCACACACTACATGGTTATTATGTGAATTATGAGAAGCTGTTTCATTATTTAAAAAGGGCAGACATTCCCATCGTATGGACTCAACATGATTGTTGGTCTTTCACTGGTCATTGCACGCACTATTCTCAGATTGGTTGTACGCAATGGAAAACACTTTGCAAGGATTGCCGCCTTTTGCATCAGTACCCTCAGTGTTATCTACATGGTGATGTACGCCATAATTATCTCAGGAAAAAAGAAGCTTTTACCGGCGTAAAGAACCTAATTATTACAACACCATCGCAGTGGCTTGCGAATCAAGTTTCCCAATCTTTTCTGCAGAGTTATCCAACATTAGTTGTTCCGAATGGAATTGATCGTAATGTATTCCACAAACGTCCAAGTCAACTCAAATCCAAGTACCATCTGCTGAATAAAAATATCGTACTTGGTGTTGCCAACGTTTGGAATACTCATAAAGGGCTGCAAGATTTACTGAGTCTCTCTAATCGCTTGGGGGCAGCTTATCAGGTCGTTCTAATCGGACTATCCGAAAAGCAGCTTTCCAAAATTCCGTCTAATATACTTGGTCTTCAGCGTACAACCGATCAGACTGAACTTGCACAATGGTATACAATTGCTGATGTCTTTGTGAATCCGACCTATGAAGACACCTTTCCAACCGTTAATTTAGAGGCGCAGGCATGCGGTACACCGGTAATTGTCTATCAAACTGGCGGATGTCCAGAAACACTCGTTACAAACGACAGCGTTCTTATTCCGCAAGGTGACTTAACGGCCATGGAGCGTGCGGTTCGCCGCATTGTAATGGATAATGTCCGAGTCGATTCTAATATAACAGAATGTCTCGATAAGGATCGCGCATATGCAAAGTATATTCAATTGTATCAGCAGATATCTGAGAGCATCCAGGCGGAACATACAGCACATTAAAGAAAGCGGAACGGATAGTGAACTTATGACCGATTTACAGCAAGTAGAATTCAAAATACTCCAAGCGGTAGATGCAGTATGCCGCCAATTGCACATCAACTACTATCTCATTTGCGGAAGTGCCTTGGGGGCAGTTAAATACTCTGGCTTCATTCCTTGGGATGATGATCTGGATATTGGCTTGCTCCGTCCCGACTATGAGATTTTTGTTGAAAAGGCGCAGGAGCTGCTCCCGAACAGCTATTTCCTGCAGAATTATCGCACCGACCCGGCATTCCCACAGATATTCAGCAAGGTTCGCGATTCGAATACTACTTATATTGAGAAAAGTGCTGCGAAGCTATCTATCAATCATGGCGTTTATATTGATGTATTTCCTTTGGATGGATATCCAAAAACACCGTTTGAGATACGCCGATTGGAGCTGCTGAAGAAGAAGTATAAACTGATGGCAGCGTGCGCATTCCAGCTGCCATGCAGTTGGTGTACCAAGTTATTCTTTGGATTGGAGCGCCTGCTAGGGATTCACAAGCATACACAGCACATTATGAGAAAATATGAGGAACTCATCTCCTCGTATTCTGAAGGGGATTCCGAAGTCATTTGTAACCACGGCAACTGGCAAGGGAAACTCGAATATGCGCCGCGCGCGCAATATGGAGATGGCACTTTTGCAGCATTTGAAGGTATGCAAGTCAGAATACCTGCGCAATTTGACGCATATCTCACGCAGAAATATGGCAACTGGCGAGCCGATCTTCCTGAAGAAGAAAAAGTCGGCCACCATTACGCTGAAATGATCGACCTGAACCACCCCTTTACGGACTACATTAAAATCGATTAAAACTTGCCACATAATCCGTAATTAATTGTAGGCCATTTTGTTTGTATATAGTCTCTTTCGGGAGATATATAAATTACAGAAAAGGAGAGTTAAAAATGAGGTGTTCCGTTACAAAGCGCATTACAGCGTTATTCTTATGTGTGATGCTGCTGCTTAGTACTTTACCGACTGCAGCATTCGCCATAAAGGGAACCGACACGAACCCGCAAAGCACAGATGCAATTACGTCTACCGTTTCAAACAATCTGTCAAAAGGCAGCAACATTGATGGCACAGGCTATCGTGTTACTTCTGTTAAAAACTACTCCATCGCGCCGGATATTTCCGAGTCCGTTATTATCACGAACAACGATGCCGGCAACTCCCAGACCGTTGCCAACGTCATGCAGGTCAACCCGAATGAGGGACGGGCGAAGATTGTGGCCGGTTACGGCAACCGCAACCCGAAGGAGCTTGGCTGGACGCTGAAGACCACGACCGAGCAGGCGCACGTCTACGAAAGGGAGACGGGCCTGAACGTCGTCGGCGGCGTCAACGCCTCGTGGTTCAACATCAACACCGGCGAGCCCTCCGGCTATCTCGTGATGAACGGTGTCGTGCATCACGATAACTCCAGCCGCGCCTTCCTCGCCGCGTTTGACGACGGCTCCGTCAACGTCTTCCGCGAGGGCACGACCCTTGCGCAGGCCGAGGCCAGCCAGAGTGAAAAGCAGGGCAAGGCCGTTCAGATCGTCGAAGCGGTCGACGCGCTCGTCGCCATGGTCTGGGATGGCAAGGTCGTTGTCTCCCAGTCCGGCAACAGCGGCTATTACCCGCGCACCAGCGTCGGCGTCAAGGCCGACGGCACGGTCGTCCTGTTCCAGGCAGACGGCACCATGGCCCCCCGCTCCGTCGGCTACACCGCCGAGGAAGAGGCCCGCATGATGGTCGCGCTCGGCTGCGTGGCGGCCATCCAGCTCGACGAGGGCGGCTCCTCCACCTACCTCTCCCAACGCGAGGGCGAAAGCGACCTGACCATGCGCAACACACCCGCAGGTGGCAGCGAGCGCGTGGTCTCCGGCACGATCCTTGTCGTCTCCACCGTGGCTGCCTCCGGCGAGTTCGACCACGCCGCCGTCACGCCTGACGGCGAATACTACACACCCAATTCCACGGTCGAGCTGAAGGCCAGCGCCATGGACTTCTCCGGCGCTCCGGCAAAGGCGCTCCCCGCGGACGCCGTCTTCACGGTCAGCGATGCGGCCATGGGCACTGTGAGCGAGACCACTGTCAATGGCAGCGGCGCTTCCGCCGTGTTCACTTCGTCCGGCAAGACCGGCGACGTGACGATCGACCTAATCAGCGGCGGCAAGACGGTCGGTTCGACCATCCTGCATGTGCAGGAGCCGGACGCCCTTTCGTTCGCGTCGAGTGAAGTCAACCTCAACTATAACGACGTCAGCGACCTTGGCTTCCGGGCGACCTATCAATCCGAGCAGGTCCATCTCAAGGACGGCGACATCAACTGGGCCATCTCCGACCCGGATGCAGGTTCGTTTGCGAACAACCGGTTCGCCGTCACGAGCAACGTGAAATACTCCGGCAGCCCGACCGTCACCGCCACGCGCGGCGACCTGAGCGCCACAGTTACCGTGAATATCGGCATGGAGCCGACCATGATCCTCGACGGCGGCGATGAGGACCCGTGGGATTATTCCACCATCGGCACCACCGTGGAGAGCTTTTCCGGCATGGCAGCCAACGCCGTGGCCACTTATCACTACGCGGGCCGCGGCGGCGTGGTGAAGGGCTCCGTGGTATCCGATACCGACGAGGCATACGCCGATATCGTCCGCTTTGGCCACAACGCCGTGAAGCTGGAATACGACTGGACGAACATCAACGCAACCGACGGTGCCTGCCTGGGTCTGGGCGACAATCTCGCCATTGACGGCACGCCGACAGCGCTTGGCGTCTGGGTCTATATTCCCGAGGGAGTCCCTGTCCCGTGGCTGCGTGCCCAGATCGCCACCAGTACAAATAATGGCCAAAGCTGGACGAACGCCTATGTCAATTTCAGCAATGGCAGCGCCGGGAGCGGCGAGGGGCTGAAGACCGGCTGGCAGTATCTTGAGGCTGATCTGACCCAGTATGCAGGTGCCCTGATCCGCGCCAACAGCGGCATGCTGTTCCGTGCGATGGTCACAACCAGCGGCATCGGCTGGTACACCACCGACGGCGTCAAGCTCGACAAGGGCGACCTGAAGGGCTACATTCTTCTCGATAATTTCTGCGTCGTCTACGGCGCAAACAATCAGGACGTCACGGCTCCGGTCGTGACCTCCATCCAGCTCGTCAACGACGACGGCACCAAAACGGAGCTCGAGGACGGCATGACCCTCCACTCCGACAAGCTCCGCTTTTTCGTCACCTATAACGATAGTGAGGAGACCGATCCCTACGCCACCGGCGTGGAATCCGCCTATTTCTACTTTGACGGCACCTATCGCGGCAAGTACGATTGTGACATTCTCGGCAGCACCTCCGGCCTGATGCACTTCGGCAACGGCCTGCACTCCATCACGTTCTACCTGAAGGACGGCTACGGCAACGTCACCCGCGAGACCCGCTACTTCACCGTCGAAGCCGAAAAGCCGGACGTGCCGAACATTGCGCTGAACACGCTGGGTGTTCCCACCGTCGGCAAAACGTGGCAGCTGGCGCTGGAGAGCGATGATCCCGCTTCCATCACCTCTCTGACGGCAACCATCTCCATCACGCGCAGCTATCCCGTTACAAACGCCACCTTCCCCGAGGGCGTGACGGGCAGCTGGAGCTACGATCCCTCCAAGGGCGTCATCTCCGTGGAAATCACCACCATTGACCACGCGAAGTATACGGCCGGTGCGCTGGCCACGGTCGACATTCCCATCCCCACCTCCGTCACAGAGGGCAGCAGCATCAACGTGCAGGTCACGAAGGGCTCCTACGGCTGCAAGCAGACGGAGGGCCTCGATATCAGCGACCTGAACCAGTATGCGACCGGCTTCACCACGCCCGTCGCGAATTATCCGATCGAGGCCATGTACCGCATTACGGCCGAGACCGCCGTGGCAGGCAGCAAGGCCACCGCGACCGTGACCGTCGTGCGCGACGGCGCTGCGGCAGCCGGTGTCAGCGTCTATGCCAATGACGTCCTGCAGGGTCAGACCGACGAGAACGGCCGGATCGACATCTCCGGCCTGACGGCAAGCGAGGGCAGCGTGAACCTGCGCGCCGAGGACGCCGAGGGCAACTGCTCCTATCAGATCACCCTGTTCAGCTACAACGCCGTGGGCGACGAGACCGGCGCACCATACAATATCATCTACGCCCTCTCCCCTGCCGCAGACGGCAAGACCATCACCTGGATGAGCGACCCGCGCCACAGCGCCGCTGCCGCCGTCGCGGAGCTTTCCACCAGCGCAGATCTGAGCGAAGCCACGCAGATCGAGGGCACGAGCCGCCTGATCTCCTACTCCGGCAGCAAGCAGATCAACCGCGTGAATGGCGTGACGCTGAGCGGCCTCACCGCAGGCGCGACGTATTACTACCGCGTCGGCGACGGCACGGTCTGGTCCGCCATCCGCAGCTTTACCGTCCCGGCAGCCGGGAAGCAGACTCGCTTCTTCCTGCTGGCGGACATTCAGGAGGAGGCCGCCCTTGAGGGCATGGTCCGCATCGCCGATCATCTGGCCGGGCAGTATCCCTTCGGCGTTCAGCTCGGCGACGCTGTGGACAATGTCCGCTACTACAACCAGTGGGACGACGCCCTGAAGCTCTTCACGCTCGACGGCATCCGCGACACCGATGTACTCCACGTCATCGGCAACCACGAGGCAGACGACAGCGGCAACGGCGCCATCGCTGCCAGGAGCGTGTTCGGCGTTCCCGCCGCCTGGTACTCCGTGGAGCGGGGCGACGTGTACATCGCCGTGCTGAACCACACCTCCGACAAGGACACCCTGCAGCAATTCGCACAGTGGCTCATCGAGGACGCTGCGAAGACGAGCTGCACCTGGAAGGTGCTGGTGACCCATGTGCCCGCTTACTACACCAACCCCACCGGCGGCGGCGAGATCTATCAGCAGTATCTGCCTGCAGCCTGCGACGCAGCCGGGATCGACTTCTACTTCTCCGGCAATGACCACAGCTACGCCCGCACCGCTCCCTTGACGGCCGGTCAGGTGGATGAGAAGGGCACCGTGTACTACATCTGCGGCTCCACCGGCGGTAAGTCCTACTCCATCGTGGATAATAAGGACTTCCACTTCGAAAAGGCCACGCTCGACTTCGAGAGCATCTATGTCGACGTCACCGCCGACCGCTTCCAGGCTACCGTTACAGCGTATAATGTGGCAGAGGACGGAAGTAAGACCGTGCTCGACCAGTATAGCAAGAGGAAGACCCCGCTGTGCGAAAATGATGAGCATACCTATGACTACGACAGCGAGACGGACATGCTCTCCTGTGAGGTCTGCGGATACGAGACCGGCGCGAAGCAAAGCGCCTACCCCGGCTGGGCGAAGGATACGAAGACGGGAAGAATGCGCTATTTTGCTGGTGGAAACTCCGTGACTGGTGTTTTGGTGCTCACGGAAGGTACATATTCCTTTGATCAAGATGGCCTTACCTATCAGGGCGAATATGTTATCTGCGGTGAAACGTGCCAGTTTGAAAATGGTCAGTTTGTTCGCTGCACAACTGCTGACCTGATCGATGCAGGTCTGTGCGGCGAGACGGCCAATTATGTTCTTTACCGCGATGGTAAGCTCGTTGTCGGCGGTTATGGCGATATGGTGGACAACATCGCGAAGCGTGCTCCCTGGGGTAACTACAGGTATTATATTAAGCACATCCTGATCGGCAATGAAATCACTGCAATTGGCAAATTCAACTTCTTCCAGTGCAGCAGGCTTGAAAGCGTGTCTTTTGCGGAAAATATCAAGCTTGCACGTATCGGTTGGGGTGCTTTCGGCTACAGCAGCCTGCCCTCCATCACCATTCCCGATTCTGTTACGCAGATCGACGGCTATGCGTTCTACTATTGCTCCAAGCTGTCCAGTGTGGAGATCAGTGAAAACAGCAAGCTAGCCAGAATGGGCGAAAGCGTATTCAAGGCCGACGCAAAACTGAAATACCTGTATATTCCTGACGGCACGAATAATATTGGCTGGGGTATCTTCGAGGGAGCTGGCAATAATGTAACTGTGTCCGTTGCTGCAAATTCCTATGCGCAGGCCTATGCTGAGAAATATGGTATCTCCTATGAAACAAGAACACCCAAGCCCACAGTTGTGGCCTCCGGCAGTTGCGGTGAGAACACCGCGTGGACTCTGAACTCTGAAGGCGTTCTGAGCGTCACAGGAAACGGCCCCATGTCGGACAATAATACAAATCACGCTCCTTGGGAAGCATACAAGTATCAAATCAGACAAGTCGTAATTGGTAAGGACATCACCTATATTGGCAAGTTCAACTTCTTCCGGTGTAGCAGACTGGAAACCGTGACCTTCGAGGAGGGCACAAAGCTCGAGCGTATCGGTTGGGGTGCCTTTGGCTACAGCAGTCTGCCTGCTATCACCATTCCTGACTCTGTTACCCGGATCGACGGCTATGCATTCTACTATTGCTCCAAGCTGACCGATGTTGCGATCAGTGAGAACAGCAAGCTGGAAAGCCTTGGCGAATATGCATTTAAAGCCGACACCAAAATGACCTCTCTGTACATTCCTGACGGCGTTACAAAGATCGGCTCCGCGATTTTCAAGGATGTCACCGGCGTAACGCTCTCCGTGGCAGAGAATTCCTATGCACAGGCCTATGCGGAAAAGTACGGCATTGCTTATGAAACACGGAAAGCGAAGTTGACTGTTGTCGCTTCCGGCACTTGCGGAGAGAACGCCGCATGGACGCTAGACTCTGAGGGTGTTCTGAATATCACCGGGGACGGTCCCATGGCGGATAACAACACAAACCAGGCTCCTTGGGAAGCATACAAGTATCAGATCAAGCAGATTGTCATTGGAAAGGGCATCACCTATATCGGTAAATTCAACTTCTTCTGGTGTAATAAGCTTGAAACTGTGACCTTTGAAGAGGGCTCGCAGCTTGAACGCATCGGCTGGGGTGCCTTCGGCTACAGCAGCCTGCCTCAGATTGCCATTCCCGACAGTGTGACCCGTTTGGAAGGGTATGCCTTCTACTATTGTTCCAACCTGTCCAACGTTGAGATCAGTGAGAGCAGTTGTCTGACCAGCTTGGGTGAATGCGTATTCAAGGCAGATACAAAGCTGACGAGCCTGTACATTCCTGACGGCATGAATAATATTGGATGGGGTATCTTTGAAAATGCCATCGCGAATGTTACGCTGTCAGTAGCAGAAAGCTCCTATGCGCAGACCTATGCCGAAAAGTATGGCATCGCCTATGTAACAAGAACCGCTAGGCCAGCAGTCGTTGCCTCCGGCTTCTGCGGTGAGGACGCTGCATGGGTTCTGACTTCTGACGGTGTGCTGAAGATCACTGGCAGTGGCCCTATGGCGGACAATGAGACAAACCATGCCCCTTGGGAAGCATGCAAGTATCTAATCAAGCAAGTCATGATTGGTAAAGACATCACCTATATTGGTAAGTTCAACTTCTTCTGGTGCAATAGACTCGAAACTGTAACCTTTGAAGAAAGCTCGCAGCTCGAGCGCATCGGCTGGGGTGCCTTTGGCTACAGCAGCCTGAAAACGATTGCCATTCCTGACAGTGTAACCAGATTGGATGGGTATGCTTTCTACTACTGCACAAAGCTGAATGAGGTAACAATCTCTGAAGACAGTATTCTTGAAAGCATTGGAGAATACGCATTCAAAGGCGATACTGCGCTCCTCAGCCTGTATATTCCCAACACTGTAACAGAAATTGAAGACTGCATTCTGCAAGATGCGCTTAATATCGTGTTGTCTGTAGGAGCAAACTCCTACGCGCAGGCTTATGCTGAAAAGCTGGGCTATACCTACACCGTTCGTGGTACAACTGATGCAGCACAGCTGGAAACAATGGTAACCGAATTGAGCATTATTCCTGTTGACGATGAACTGGAAGAATTTCAAGTTCTGTTTCTGTCCGAATTGGACGACAGTAACTCGTAATCCGAGTTTACTCTCACAATTTAGAGGTCAATCCTGTCAGCAAACACCATCCGGAGGGCTGCACAATTGTGCAGCCCTCCCACACGGCATTTTACAAGAACTCCAAAGGAATGAGATTTCATGCAAGCTATTCAGCAACAGGAACGCGGTTCACTGTACCGCAGGGATATCCTATGCCTTTTAACTATCTTAATTTCCAGTATGGATCTTTTTGGCATTGGCGGCGATTTCCTTGCAATATTCCTGCTCGCCTATTTGATCTTGCATATTCGTCATATTGTAATAACGCAGCAAGCCGTACTTCTTGCTTTATTCTCTGTTTTCTATTTCATATTCTACAGCTATCATAGCAGCTTCGTATTTGCCGACGTACCTAAATATCTTGTACTGCCTTGGGCTTGCTACCTGGTCGGCAGCCACTTTATCAGAAGTTCCACCAATAGGAACTTACTGCTGTTAATGATTATAAGCATTGCAGCTGGTTTCTTTCTGCATGGTACCCTTAATGTTGTGTCTTATCAGTTCTTTCATCGCGTTGATGAGCGATATGCTCGACTAGCTTACGACTTTTGGCATAAGAACTATCTGTCCGTCACAGCGCAGGGGCTTCTGTTTCTTTTCCCTGCTGCCATTTCAATCGGCCTGCTCTTTTTCGGTGATCGAAAGTGGACTATTCCATCTCTTCTTGTCCTATCCATCTCACTCTATAACGCTATACAGCAAGCATATCGCGCTTTTTTCTTTGTCTCCGGATTACTTCTCGTCGGAATTCTGATATATATTCTGTCAACTGCTAAAATATCTCTTGAGCGTCGACTCCATATCATTCTTGGCGTTGTTATCCTATTTTTGATCGTTCTCATAGTCTGGGAAGCAGATATTGCTCATTTGAAAAGCACATTTGTATCGACACGACTTTATCGGCGCATCACACAGGGGGATCTGCTAAATGCCGGTGGGCGCATCAATATCTGGAAAAGCTTTTTTGATAATTGGTTGCGCTATCCATTTGGTTCAAATAATCAATTTGTTCTGTATGGCGGGCAAACATATGCGCACAATTTCTGGCTGGACATTTACCGTGTTGCTGGAATACTCCCTTTCATTTTCTCGATATCAGCAACAATTGACGAAATAATCATACTGTTTCGCTTTGGCAGATTGCATACAGATCGTAGCATCAGCCCTATCGCTTTCTGCTTTACGTCAGCAGCAATCATAAATTTTATGGTCGAACCGATCTATATTGCAAACCCGTACATCTATTATTTCTTTCTTATGATCCAGGGTGGAATTAACGGTGCAATGCACCAGAGCAAATCGGAGGTCACCCCATGAACCTCATTTTTCTCTCCAATTTCTACAACCATCATCAGGGGCCGCTCTGCCGCGCACTGGCTGCGCAAAGCGGCGTCTCGTTCCGCTTTCTGGCCTGTGGAACGATCTCACTGGAGCGGCGCGCGATGTGGGGCGAGATCAGGGATCTTCCGGATTTTGTTGTCACGCCGCGCACTCCGGCAGAGTTGGTCGAAGCATCCCATGAAATTCTTGCAGCAGATGCCGTGATCGTCGGCTCTGCGCCGCAGATCCTGCTGCGGGAACGCCTGCGGGAGGGAAAGCTGATCCTGCGCTATCAGGAGCGCCCTCTGAAAAACGGCTTGGAGCCGCTGAAATTTCTGCCGCGGATGGTGAAATGGCAACGTTGGAATCCCTCTGATAAGCCGGTGTATCTTCTGTGCGCCAGTGCCTATGCCGCCGGGGATTACGCAAAAATGGGATTATTCCGCGGGAAGTCCTACAAATGGGGATACTTTCCTGCTGCACTTCCCTATGATACGGAAACACTGCTCCCCCAAAAAGAGCCGAGCAGTATATTCTGGGCGGGCCGCTTGCTGGATTTGAAGCATCCGGATGATGCGATCCGGCTTGCGGCTCGGCTGCGGGATGCAGGCTATTCGTTTTCTCTGCGTATAGCGGGAAGCGGGACATTGGAACCGAAGCTGCGTGGAATGATCGCACAATATGCTTTGGAATCTCAGGTCTGCCTTCTGGGTAGCCTGTCACCGGAGCAGGTGCGCCGGGAAATGGAACGCAGCGCAATATTTCTGTTTACATCGGATCGGCACGAAGGCTGGGGCGCTGTGTTGAACGAGGCCATGAACAGCGGCTGCGCAGTCGTTGCCAGTGACGCAGCCGGCTCGACGCCCTATTTGGTCGAGAATAGCGTAAATGGCTGTGTCTATCGCGCTGGGAATGGGAATGAACTATACGAAAATGTCGTACGATTGTTGGAACAGCCATCTACACGGGAAGCAATGGGCAAACATGCCTATGAGACCATCACAAACACCTGGAATGCTCAAGAAGCCGCCCGTCGGCTGGTCGATTTGATCCGGGCCATTTCAGAGGGGGTTCCGTCCCCCGAACTCTATTTGGAAGGGCCGTGCAGCCGCGCTTAGCCACTGCTGGCATATATCGCAAATATGAAAGTATCTTTTTTCAGCCGACGTGCCGCCAAAAACGCGGGCTGGCTGGTCGCAGGCAGAGTCCTGCACATGGCACTGGCCTTTCTGGTCAATCTGCTCACTGCACGCTATTTGGGGCCGAGTAACTATGGTCTGGTCAACTATGCCGCCCTGTATACCGCCTTTTTCACATCCTTTGCCACTCTGGGGTTGAGTTCACTCCTTTTGAAGGACTTTATGGATGACCCGGAGGGTGCCGGAACTACAGTTGGAACGGCGATCGCAATGCGGTTGCTGTCCAGTACGCTGTCTGCGGTCAGCATTCTGGCCATAGTGGCCGCTGTGGACCGTGGAGAGCGCTTGACCATGACCGTGGTAGCGCTTTACAGCATGTCCCTGATCTTTCAGGCGTTTGATACCATTCAGTACTGGTTTCAAAGTCGGCTGGAGTCCAAATACGCAACGATTGCCACATCGGTTGGGTATATCATCGTCTCTTTCTACAAAGTACTCCTTCTGGTTTTGGGCAAGGACGTTCGCTGGTTTGCCATCTCCAACACAATCGATTATGCCGTAGCAGCCATTGTATTTCTGGGGCTGTACAAGTGGCGCGGCGGTCCCCGGCTGCATTTTTCGCCCGCGAAGGGTCGCGCCCTTTTGCGCCAGAGCGGGAGCTTTATTCTCTGCGGCCTCATGGTGTCCGTCTATAACTGTACAGACCGCTTTATGCTCAAGCATCTGCTGGATGAGGCCTCCGTTGGCTACTACGCCACGGCTACCAGTCTGGCTACCGTGTGGACCTTCGTCCTGTCGGCTATCATTGATTCGATCACGCCCGGTATCATGCAGGCCCATCGGACGGATCGAGCGCAGTTCGTCCGGCATAACCGGCAGCTGTATGCCCTTGTTTTCTATCTTTCTGTTGCCGTCTCCGCCGTGATCACGCTGCTTGCACGACCGGCTGTCAGCCTGCTCTATGGGGAAGCGTACCTTCCGGCTGTCATGCCGATGCAGGTCATTACATGGTACACCGCATTCTCTTATCTGGGCGTGGCCCGCGGCGCGTGGGTGGTATGCGAAGGAAAGCAAAAGTACCTGACACCGCTTTATATCGGCTCCGCGTTGGTGAATGTGGCTCTGAATTTTCTGCTGATTCCCTGCTGGGGCGCAACAGGTGCTGCCGTTGCCTCCCTGCTGACGCAAATATCTACAACGTTCGTATTTCCGCTTCTCCTACGTCCGCTGCGTCCCAATGGGCTGCTGATGTGTCAGGCAATCCTGCTGCGTGATGTGTTTCCAAAGCGAAAGAAAACCGATAATTCGCAGAGAAAGGCATGCTGATTATGTCAAGATTTGAAAACAAAGTCCTCCTCATCACGGGCGGGACCGGCTCCTTCGGTCACGCGGTTCTGGACCGCTTTCTGACCACGGACATCCGCGAGATCCGCATTCTTTCCCGCGACGAGAAAAAGCAGGACGACATGCGCCACGCCTATCAGCTGGCCTGTCCCGCCTGCGCGGAGAAAATCAAATTCTACATCGGCGATGTGCGGGACTACCGCTCCATCGCCCCAGCCTTCCGGGGCGTGGACTATGTGTTCCACGCCGCCGCCCTCAAGCAGGTGCCCTCCTGCGAATTTTTTCCCATGGAGGCCGTCAAGACCAATGTGATCGGCTCCAACAACGTCATTGATGCCTGCGTGGAAAACCGGGTCAAGAAGGCGATCTTTCTCTCCACCGACAAGGCCGCCTATCCCATCAACGCCATGGGCATGTCCAAAGCTATGATGGAAAAGAACGTCATCGCCCGGTCGAAGCAGATGCTGGCAGACGATCCCGTGCTTTGCCTGACGCGCTATGGTAATGTCATGGCCTCCCGCGGCTCGGTCATTCCGCTGTTCTGCGACCAGATCGACGAGGGCAAGTCGCTCACCGTTACGAATCCGAACATGACTCGCTTCATGATGACGCTCAGCGACGCGGTCGATCTCGTTCTCTATGCCTTCGAGCATGGTAAGCAGGGCGATCTGTTCGTGCAGAAGGCGCCCGCCGCGACCATTGAAACACTGGCGCAGGCTGTTCTGGAGCTGAAGCAGTCCGACCTCGGCGTGCAGACCATCGGCACGCGCCACGGCGAGAAGCTCTTTGAGGTACTCGTGACCTCGGAGGAAATGCTGCGGGCGGAGGACCTGCCAGGTTTCTTCCGTATCCACGCCGACAGCCGCGACCTGAACTACGACAACTATTTCTCCAAAGGAAACGCGGAGCTGTCTCAGATCGAACCGTATACCTCCCATAACACCCAGCGGCTGGACCTGGACGGTATGAAGCGCCTGCTGCAGAAGCTGAAGCTCTTTGGAGGAAATTGCTGATGAACATTCTTGTCACCGGCGCGCGCGGCTTTGTGGGGAAAAATCTCGTCGCAGCGCTCCGAAACATCCGCGACAGCAAGGACCGCACCCACCCGGAGCTGGACATCCGGGAAATCTTCGAATATGACACGGACGGCTCACCGGAGCAGCTTGCCGATTGTGCGAGATCCGCGGATTTCGTATTCCATTTAGCAGGGTTAAACCGCCCAAAAACGGCGGAGGAATACCTCCCCGGCAATACCGGCTCTTTGGAAATACTGCTTGCCGCATTGCAAAACGCGGACAACCGCTGCCCCGTGATGCTGGCCAGTTCCGCCCAGGCCTCTCTCGTCTGGCGCTATGCGGGCAGCGAATACGGCAAGGCAAAGCTTGCCTGCGAAAAGCTGCTGCGGACCTATGCCGCCGAGGCCGGCGCGGAGGCGCTGATTTACCGCTTCCCCAACGTGTTCGGCAAGTGGTGCCGCCCGAATTACAATTCCGCCGTGGCGACGTTCTGCCACAACATTGCAAACGATCTGCCAATCACGGTCAACGACCCGGCGACGGAGCTGGAGCTGGTCTACATTGACGATCTTGTCGCGGAGCTGCTGGCAGCGCTGTCCGGGCGGGCGCACCGCTGCGATTATGACGGCCTGACGCCGATTCCCGGCGGGGATTTCTGCTATGTGCCGGTGACGCACCGCGTAACGCTGGGCAAGATCGTCGAGCTACTGCAATCCTTTCACGTCCAGCCGGAAACGCTGCTGCTCCCGGAAATTCCGGCGGGCAGTTTTGAAAAGAAACTCTACAGCACCTATCTTTCTTACCTGCCGCCGGAGAGAATTTCGTTCCCGCTCAAGATGAATGTCGATGCCCGCGGCAGCTTCACGGAGCTGCTGAAAACGCAGAGTTGCGGGCAGTTTTCCGTGAATATCACGAAGCCCGGCGTCACCAAGGGCCAACACTGGCACCACAGCAAGTGGGAATTTTTCATTGTTGTGGGAGGGCACGGACTGATCCGCGAGCGGCGGCTGGACGCGGACGAGGTTCTGGAGTTTGCGGTCAGCGGCGAGAAAATCGAGGCTGTCCACATGCTGCCGGGCTACACCCACAGCATCACGAATCTCAGCAAGACCGATGATCTGGTGACGCTGATGTGGGCCAACGAGTGCTTCGACCCGCAGCACCCGGACACGTTCTATGAGGAGGTCTGACATGGAAAAACTCAAGCTGATGACGATCCTCGGCACGCGGCCGGAGATCATCCGTCTTTCTGCTACCATCCAGTGCTGCGACCGCTATTTTCAGCAGATTCTCGTCCACACCGGGCAGAATTACGACTACGAGCTGAATCAGGTGTTCTTTGAAGATCTGGGGCTTCGCGCGCCGGACTATTACCTGAACGCCGCCGGGGCGAATCTGGGTGAGACGATCGGCACGATCATTGCCAAGAGCTACGCTCTCATGCAGAAGGTCAAGCCGGACGCCGTGCTGGTGCTGGGGGATACCAACTCCTGCCTGTCCGTCATCGCCGCCAAACGGCTGCACATTCCGATCTTCCACATGGAGGCCGGGAACCGCTGCTTTGACGAGTGCCTGCCGGAGGAGACGAACCGCCGCATTGTGGATGTGACCTCCGACGTGAACCTTTGCTACTCCGAGCACGCCCGGCGCTATCTGAATGCCGCGGGCGTCCCGAAGGAGCGCACCTTCGTAGTGGGCAGCCCCATGGCGGAGGTGCTGCATCAGAATCTTCCGCAGATCGAGGCCAGCGACATTCACGCCCGGCTCGGCCTTGAAAAGGGAAAATACATCTTGCTCTCCGCCCACCGGGAGGAAAACATCGACACGGAGGAGAATTTCTGTTCGCTCTTCACGGCGGTAAACGCCATGGCGGCGCAATACGACCTGCCGGTGCTGTACTCCTGCCACCCGAGAAGCCGGAAACGATTGGAGGAAAGCGGATTCCAACTGGACAGGCGCGTCATTGCCCACAAGCCGCTGGGCTTCCACGATTACAACTGCCTACAGATGAACGCTTTCTGCGTCGTGTCTGACAGCGGCACCCTGCCGGAGGAGTCGAGCTTCTACCTGTCGGTGGGCAAGCCTTTCCCGGCGGTGTGCATCCGCACCTCCACCGAGCGCCCGGAGGCACTGGACAAGGGCTGCTTTGTCCTCTCCGGCATCCATACGGAGCAGCTGCTGCAGTCCATTGACTTGGCAGTGCAGATGCAGCAAAACGGCGAATTCGGCACCCCAGTGCCAGACTATACCACGGAAAACGTCTCCGTGAAGGTCGCGCGGATCATCCAGAGCTATACCGGCATCGTGGATCGTTTTATTTGGAGAAAATAGTATTTCTGTCTGGCAGTCCGTCCGAGTGTCCATCTCGGGCGGGCTGTTTTTTCTTTTTCCGCGCTGCAGCGATGTTTCTGGGGTATCCACGCAAAAATTTTTTTGGCTGGGTAAGTTGAAATGTATCGGAAATGTATTGTTCCTGTACCTGCAAATGTATCTTTTTTGGTATCGGGAGGGGCAGGCCGGGGCTATCGAAATGCTGCATAATTACCCCCGGATTCTGCGCCGGAATGTGACAACTTCAGGACAGTTTTGTATATGTTTTCATGTCGATGAATAGCGTTCCCCATGGCATCACGGAAATGTATCTTTTTCCGCATTCAATCGTCTCATTCTCGCCTTGTGAAAATGCGCATTTTTGTTTTAATTTTATCTACTATTTTGTTGAAATCGCAAAAAATTATGCTTGAAAAATCGGATTTTTAGTGGTATGATACAAACGTAAGTACAACACACCCCTTTTCCGGCTTTCAATCCTCTTAAGTCACAGGATGGATAAATATGAGTATCTCTTCTAAAAAACCGCTTTACTATCAGTTAAAACAGACATTACTGAAATGGATCGAGGGCGGCGACTATCCGCCCGGTTCGATCCTGCCGTCCGAAAAGCAGCTGCAGGACTCCTTCGGCATCAGCCGCACGACCGTGCGCATGGCGCTTAAGGAGCTGGAGCAGGAGGGCTTCCTCGTCCGTAGTCCCGGCAAAGGCACGTTCGTCGCCAGCATGAAGATTGAAAGCGGACCGCGCCGCATTCTCAGCTTCACGCAGGAGATGCTGAACATGGGCCTTCAGGTCAGCAATCAGGTCGTCTCCCTCGAGAAGGAGCTGCCGGTGATCCGCACGGCGAACAAGCTGCAGATCCCGCAGGACCAGCCCGTCTGGCGGCTCGAGCGCATCCGCATGGCGGACTCCGTCCCCATCGCCACGGAGGTCAACTATATCCCGGCTGCGCTTGTGCCCAACATGGAGGCGCAGCTTGCGCAGAACCAGTCGTTTTATTCCTGCCTTGAGGAGGAATACGGCATCATCATCGTCTATGCACGCGAGCGCGTGGAGTGCCGCCTTGCCAACATGCGGGAGAGCCGTCATCTCGGCATTCCGAAGGGCTCGGCGATCCTGTACGTCGAGCGCCAGACCTTCGGCTATCGCAAAAGCAGGCCGATGGAGCCGTTCCCCGTCGAGTTCGTCAAGATGTCCTACAACGCAGAGAAGTATACATTCCACCAGATCATCCGCAAGGAGTAACATCGTTGTCTGCTGCGGCCGCAGTACACATAGAGAGTTTCAGACCCACAATATCAGGAGGTAACCATGAAAACCACAAAGTGCATCGCCCTGCTTCTCGCCATTGTGATGACGCTGGCACTGTTTGCCGGCTGTTCCAACAGCCCCGCAAATGACCCCGCCACGAACGCTCCCGCGACCGACGCCCCCAGCACCGCCCCCGACAACAGCGATAACACCGATGGAAACGACATTCCTGCCGAAGGCCTGACCTTCCCGAACCCGGTCGAAGCCCCCGAGACCATCACCACCGTCGGCCCGGACGGCAGCCCCGCTGCCTGGTATACTGAGCTGGAGCTGACGCCGGAGGAGCTGGCGCAGGTCCGCTCCATGAACCTCACCGCCTGCTTTGAGCTCATCAACGCCAGCGAGTGGGACAACGCAAACCTCATCGGCTTCCAGGATGCCTGCGAGGCCATGAACATCAAGATCGTCGGCCAGGGCTGCTGCGATCTCGACCCCATCCAGCAGAAGACGAACATGGAATCCTTCGCCGCGCTGAACCCGGACATCGTGACCTGCCAGCCGCAGGACCTCGACGTCTGCGCGCCGACGTTTGACCCGCTGTGGCAGGCAGGCGTCAAGCTGACGTTCATGAGCAACGTTCCCACGGGCTACACGGCAGGCAAGGAATATGTCGGCGCTATCACGGACTCCATCGTCGACATGGGCATCGACAGCGCCGAGATGATGGCTGATGCCATCGGCGGCGAGGGCGAGATCCTCGCCATCACGGTCGCCGACGTCAACTACGTCTGCAACACCCGCGACGACGCCTTCCTCAAGACCATCGCCGAGCAGTATCCGAACATCACCGTCGCCGAAGTCGGCGGCTTCTCCTCCCCGAACGAAGCAGCGCAGATCACCTCCGCTCTGCTGACGAAGTATCCGAATGTCAAGGGCATCTTCGTCTCCTACTCCACACCGTGCATCGACGTTCTGCAGACCGTGAAGGCCCTCGGCCGCACCGACATCAAGATCGTCACCATGGACCTCGACACCACCTGTGCGCTCGATATGGCGCAGGGCGGCAACATCGTCGGCATCGCCTGCGATATGCCGTATGCCATGGGATACGGCCGCGCGCTGATGGCCGCCTATGCCTGCATCGGCAAGGAGTGCCCGGGCTATGTCACGTCCCCGTCCTTCAAGGTCACCCGCGAGAATCTGCTCGAGGGCTACCGTACCTCCCTCGGTATCGAGGCTCCCGCTGACGTTCAGGCCGCTCTGAACAGCTGATAACCAACGCCGGGCGGTGTTTTCCCGCCCGGCGTTTTTCGATCCCATTCCGCTGTATGGCACAGCGACCCGAAATGAGGTAACGCAAATGTCCGAAACACAAACCGCTGTCAACGCGATCGAAATGCGCGGCATCGTGATGGAATTCTCCGGCGTCCGCGCGCTGGACGGCGTCGATTTTTCCCTGCGGCAGGGGCAGGTCATGGGCCTTGTCGGCAAAAACGGTGCGGGCAAGAGCACGCTGATGAAGATTATCAACGGCGTCTATACCCAGACGGCAGGCACCGTCCAGTTCTTTGGCAAGAACATTGATAAATCCGTTTCCGTCCGGGAACGTGAGCAGACCGTCGCCATGATCTACCAGGACTACAGTCTGGTCGGCGAAATGACGGTCGCAGAAAATATATTTCTGAACACAGAGCCGATCCGCGGCGCGCTGATCTCCGACCGCGACTGCATTCGGAAGGCCGCGGAATTCTTCCGCGATATGGGCATCGGCATCGATCCGCGGCAGAAGGTCAAGTCCCTCTCCACCGGCGACATGCAGATGGTTGAGATCGCCAAGGCCATCATGAAGCAGACAAAGATCATCCTTATGGATGAGCCGACTGCCGCGCTCGACGCCGATGCCACGACGAAGTTCTTTGAGATCATCGAACGTCTGAAACAGCAGGGCTACTCCATCGTCATCAGCACCCACCACCTGCAGCATATTCTCGATATCTGCGACGCCGTGACGATCATCCGCGACGGCAGGGCCTGCATGGCAAAGGAGATCCGTGACACAACGCTCGAGGAGATCATCGCCCAGATGCTCGGCGAGAGCGGCTTTCAGGCCGTGAAGAGCCGCAAGCCGCAGGATTTTGACGGTCTGACACCGCTGCTCGAGGTGAAGGACGTGACCTCGAAGGTCATTCCGGAGCCTCTGAGCTTCACCGTCCGCCCGGGCGAGGTCGTCGGTCTGGCCGGTCTGAAGGGCGCCGGGCGCACGGAAATCTTCAATGTGCTGTTCGGCATCGACCCGGCGCGCAGCGGTGAGATCCGGCTGGACAGGAAAAAGCTCCGCGTCCGCCAGCCGTGCGACGCCATCCGCGGCGGCATTTTTCTTGTCCCGGAGAACCGCCACACACAGGGCCTGTCCCTGATGCACAGCGTCTATGACAATTCCCTGCTCCCGCTGCTCCCCACGCTGAGCAAAAAGCGCTTTTTCATCGATGACAGGCAGGGCGCGCAGATCGTGCAGGAGATCATTGAAACCATGCAGGTCAAAACGCCGGGCAGCGATATCGCCATCAGCAAGCTCTCCGGTGGCAACCAGCAGAAAATCGTCGTCGGCAAGGCACTCGAAAGCCATCCGAAGATCCTGCTGCTCGACGACCCGACCTACGGCGTGGACATCCATGCCAAGGGCGACATCACCGCTGCGATCACCCGCTTCACGGACGCGGGCGGCGGCGTGGTCTTCGTCTCCTCCGAACTGACGGAGATGATCGAAAACTGCGACCGCATCCTGCTCATCAAATACAACCGCATCGTCGGAGAGCTTCGTGACGTTCCCCGGCTCGGATTGACGGAAGACAGCCTGATGGCTGCGATTCAATAGGAGGCTCACCATGAAAACGAAGATCTCCGCGCGCAAATTTCTTTCGAAGTACATGATTTATCTTGCCTTTGTCGCCCTGCTGATCGTCTTTTCCCTGACGCTCCGCAATGTCGGCAATGGCTTTCTGGATATGGGCAACGTCTGGAACATCATCCGGCAGACGGCGCTCATCGCCATTCTCGGCGTCGGCATGACCTATGCCCTCGGCGCAGGCCAGATCGACCTGTCCGTCGGCTCCGTCGTCGGCCTGACGTCCCTTGTCACGGCTTGGACTGTGCAGGCTGCGGGCCTCATCCCCGGCGTGCTGGCCGGTCTGGCCGTCGGTGCCGTCGTTGGCGCGCTCAATGGTGCGCTCATCGCATGGGTAAAAATCCCGCCCTTTATCGCTACGCTCGGCACGCAGATCCTCTTTGCCGGTGTTTCACGCACGGTCTCCGGCCTGAAATCCGTCCCCATCACAAACATGACGTTCAACTTTGTGTTCGGCGGCGGCGACTTCGGCGGCGTTCCCGTGCTGCTTCTCTGGATGGTCGTGATCGTGGTCGTTGGCCAGCTCTTCCTGCGCAAGCGCCCGTTCGGACGTCAGGTCATTTCCGTGGGCGGCAACCCCAAAGCCGCACTCTATTCCGGCGTGCGCGTCAAGCTGACAATCTTCAAGGTCATGCTGCTCTCCGGCGTACTTGCGTCGCTGGCCGGTATTCTCTGGGCCGGACGCTTCGGCGGCGGCCGCTACTCGCTGGGTGAGGCGGAGGAGACCTCTGCGATCGCAGCGACCGTTCTGGGCGGCACGAGCATCAACGGCGGCAAGGCCTCCGTGGCGGGTGCCTGCGTCGGTGCCGTCATGCTCGGCATGATCAATAACGCGCTCGTCATGTATGGTCTGGATGTCTATCAGCAGATGGTCGTCCGCGGCCTCATCATCCTCGCCGCCGTTGCCTTCACCGTCAACGCGGAGAAGGACGCCTGAGCGGGAGGAGCCTATGCTGGATATCATTGGAGTCGGCGATACGAACGTCGACGTGATGATCCGCGTTCCGCACATTGCCTCGCATGACGAAAAGGTGCGTGGGAAGCTGCTCGGGAATTTCCCCGGCGGGATCATCGGAAACTTCTGCTGCGCCGCAGCCGCCTTCGGAGCGAAGGCCGGTGCCGTCTGCAAGGTCGGGATGGACGGCTACGGCGAGCTGGCAAAAAGCGACCTGCGGCGCCGCGGCGTCGATATCAGCCATATGGTCGTCGATCCCGCCTGTGAGACCTATTTCTGCATGGTCCTGCTGGACGACACCGGCGAAAAGGCGCTGACCATTGTGGAGACGTCCGGCTTTCTGCCGAAGCCGGAGGAGGTCGACCTTGCCTATCTGAAAACCGCAAAGCGCGTTCACATGACCTCTCTGGATATGACCCTTGCCGCCCATGTGGCACAGGCGCTGGACGGTACGCAGACGCTCCTGTCCATGGACATCGAGGCAACGGCGGGAAATGCGCCCGCCGCCGTGTGGGACAGCGTCCTGCAGCGCGTAGACATGGCCTTCCCGAATGAAGCCGGTCTGGCTGCTCTGACGGGCTGCACCGGGCTTGAAGCAGGCGCACGGCAGCTGCTGGCGCGCGGCGTTCGGACCGTTGTGGTCACCTGCGGAGAAAACGGAGCATGGGTCTTCCGCAAGGGATATTCCCACCACTGCCCGGCGTTTTCCGTCCCGGTGCAGGACACGACCGGCGCGGGCGACTGCTTCAATGCGGTCTTCCTCTCCGGCCTTGTGGAGGGCTGGAGCATGGAGCGCTGCGCCCAGTATGCCTCTGCAGCAGCTGCCATCGCTATTGGTGCGGTTGGCTCGCGTACAAAGCTCCCGTCCCGCGCAGAAACAGAGCAGTTCATTCTGGAAAAGGGGGAAGCACTATGCAGCTGAGAGCCGGTATTTACCCCAGCCGTCATCCGGAGCAGACGGACGGCTGGCGCATCCTGTGCGATCAGGAAAAAACACCGTATTTTCTGACAACGGAAAAGCCGGACTGCCCGGTCCTGCTGTGCGAGGGCGAAACGCCCGTCTGGCTTCCCGACTATCTGCAGGAGGGCGGCATCGCCGTGCTCTCCGGCATGCATCCGGAGGAGCTTCCCTTCCCCACGGACTATATCGGCACGGCGGCGCTCGAATTTGCCGACCTGACGGAGCTTGGCTGCGGCACGCCGCGCATTGCGAGCCTCGTTCCCGTCTATGCGGGCAGCGGTCTCGGCCTGCTTCGCCTGCATGAGAGCCGCAAGATCAAATGCGGCCTGCACCCGGACGAATATCCCGCCGTTGTCTGGCAGAGTGTCGGAAAGGGAGGCTGCTGGTATACGGGGATCCCGTTCTCGGAGCTCATCTGCGCACTGGGCGACACCCTGCGCCGGACAACGCCGGATTCCGACTTTACCGAGCGCATCACATCGGTGGACAAGCACCTGCTGCTGCGCGCCATGCGGGAGCTGCTCATCCGCTCCTATGGCAAACGCGGCCTGCCGTATGTCTACCTGCACTATTACCCAGGAAACTATCAGTCCGTCTTCGTGTTCCGCGTGGACATTGACGGCATTTACGGCGACCATCTCCGCCGTATCAGCGATGCCGCGAAAAAGGCCGGCATCCGCGTGACGTTCTATACAAACAAATCGCTCTGCGAGCCGGAGGCCGAGCGTCTGCGGGACATTGACCCGAGCCACGACATCGGCTGCCACGCCGATGTCCACAATCTGTTCACCACGCAGGAGGAGAACTTCCGCAACGTGCACGACTGCCGCGCGTGGATGAAGGAGCTGGGCATCGACTATTCGACCGGCTTTGTCGCACCGCGCGGCATGTGGAACTTTGCTCTGAACCGGGCGCTGGAGGAAGACGGCGTCACCTATACCTCGGACTTCGGCTATGCCGTTTTCGGGCTCCCCTTCTATCCCTATGACCACGGCACGCGTATGGCGGTCAAGCAGCTGCCGGTCGACCCGTTCTCCACGGAGCGCGCCGTTGCCAAGGCCGAGGAGGAGGGCACGGCGCTGCCGGAGGGTTCTGTGGCGGACTATTTCTGCCGGTCCGTGCGCCGTCAGGCAGAGGCAGGACTTCCCGTCATCCTCTACAGCCATCCGCAGCACTTCGGCCTGCTGGCCGAGGAGACATTCCCGCGTCTGGCCGAGGCCGTCCGTGCTCTGCCGCTCTGGCATGCTACGATGGGCGAGCTGGACGCATGGTGGCAGAAGCGCGACGGTGCGGACTACGCTGCCTTCTGGGAGGACAGCCTCACCGTGACCGGAGACCTGCCGGAGGACGTCAGCATCCGTGTGATCGAGCCGAAAGGAGAATAATCATGTTTGTTGTCCCCTGCAAATGGCGGGAGCTGCTCGCGCCGGAGGCACAGGAGCGCTTTGACGACGTCAACGAGCAGCGCGTCCTCGGCGCAAGCAGCCATATCCGCATCATCGGAGACATTTTCCTCAGCATTGCCGAAAATGGCGCGGACGATCCCCTCCCCCTGCTCCGCGGCATCGCTGACCACTTTATCGCAACGCGCGGCGAGTCCAGTCAGGCCATCACGAATGCCATTGGCCTCATGCTGCGCAATGTGCACGGCAGCAGCCGTGCAGGGCTTGCACAGAGCATCCGGGAGGGCGTAGAGCGCTACCGAGCGGAGGCAGCAAAGGATCTGGAAAAGATCCGTTCCCTGCTCTGGACCGTTCTGGAAGGCAAAAGGACGCTGCTGCTCTATGACTATTCCAGTACCGTGGCGGCAATTTCCGCTCTGGGGCAGGAGCATGGCGTTTCGTTCCGCTGCATCGTGCCCGAGAGCCGCGCGCTCGACGGCGGCAGGCCCTATGTCGCACCGCTGCTCCGCGCTGGGCACAGCGTCCATGTCATTCCGGACTGCGCGCTGTATCAATATATTCCGGCGTGCGATGCCGCCTTCATCGGCTCCGAGACGTACTATCCGGACGGAACATGCTTTAACACGGTCGGCTCGGAGCTGACGGCCCTGCTGTGCAGCCGGTTCCATGTGCCGTTCTATGTGCCGACGCCCCTGCTGAAGCTCGACCTGCGCGCGTTGGACGGCTATCGAAAAAAGCCGATCCTCGACGATCACCGCTGGCGCATCGGCGGCAGCTGGACGGCCGACGAAACGGCAGGCGTGGACTTCGTCTGCCCGGAGCTTGTGGCCATTGCACCGGAGTTCATCACCGCTTATATCACAGAGGCAGGCATTCTTCCGCCGACGGCCATGTATACCGCCGGGCTGAACTATGCTGCAAAACTGGGAGGTGCGAACGCATGAAGGGTAGAGTCATCGGCATGGTGCAGACCCGTCCCCTGCCCGGCAGCTACCGTAACCGGGGCGAACGCATCAGCTTCATCACGGAGCAGGCGCTGGAGGAAACGCGCATTCTGGCCGAATGCGGCGTGCAGAGCGTGATTTTACAAAATATGGGCGACATGCCCATCCGGCAGCAGTCCGCGCCGGAGGCCATCGCCTATCTCAGCGTTGTGGCGCAAGCCATCCGACAGAGCTTCCCCGCGCTGTGCCTTGGCGTGCTCGTCAACTGGGACGGCGTGGCCGCGCTGGCTGTGGCGGATGCCGCCGGAGCGGACTTTGTGCGCGTGGAGCATCTGTACACCGGTGCAGAGGTCACAAGCGCCGGACTGCTGCAGGGCCAGTGCTGCGAGATCACCGCACTGAAACGGAAGCTGGGGACGGACATTCCCGTCTATGCTGACGTCTGGGAGCGCCACGGCATCCCGCTGTGCCCCCAGCCGCTGGACGAAGCGGCCTGGCAGTGCGTCCACGAGGCGTTTGCCGACGGCCTGTTCCTCTGCGGGAAGAACGCGCAGGAGAGTCTGTCCATGGCCCGGCAGGTACGGCAGCGCGTTCCCGCCATCCCACTGTTCCTCGGCGGAGGCGCAACGGGAGACAACGTTCGCGAGCTGCTGCAGGAATATGACGCTGTCTGCGTAGCGACCTGGATCAAAAACGGCGACATGCGCAATCCGGTCGATCCGGATCGCACACGTTATTTTGTGGAGCAGGCCGCTCTGGCAGAGGTAGGCACATGAAGATCATCGCGGTTCTGAATTATGAGTCTCTGAGCTGCTGTGCCGCGGATATCGTTGAGGCACAGCTCCGGCAAAAGCCGGACACCTGTCTCGGCACCGTGACCGGCAGCTCGCCCGAGGGCATGTACCGCGAGCTGGTCCGCCGCCACCGGGAGGAGGGGCTGGAGCTTTCCCGCATCCGCGCGGTCAACACGGATGAATATGCCGGTCTCTCCGGCACGCATCCGCAGTCCTATCACTACTATCTGGAGGAGCATTTCTTCCGTTCCTGCGGCATCCCGTTGGAGCACACGGCGGTCCCGCAGGGCGATGCAGCCGACCCGGAGGCCGAGTGCCGCCGCTATGAAGCACTCTGCCGCTCCCACCCGGCCGATCTGCAGATCCTCGGTGTCGGCCACACCGGCCACATCGGCTTCAACGAGCCTGCAGATGATTTTCCGGAGCTGACGCACCTTGTGGACCTTGCACCGCAGACGCTTGCCGCGAATGCTCACTACTTTGACGACCCGAACACCATGCCCCGGCAGGCTATTACGGTCGGTCTCGGTGTGCTGATGCAGGCAAAGCGCATCCTGCTGCTCCTCAGCGGCAGCGGAAAGGCGGAGATCACAGAGCGCCTGCTGTGCGGCAGGATCGTGCCGCATGAAGAATTTATATAAGATGAATAAGATGAAACCGGAAGATTCTTCTCCTAAAGT
>OGXD01000464.1_pt1 | contig 36425 bp, 25 predicted proteins | sample 1576211 | NCBI WGS metagenome assembly OGXD01 (sample SAMEA3541470, study PRJEB24748) | human gut metagenome | biome: human gut; feature: human-associated habitat; material: faeces | place: China | collected 2012
CCTCCGCCGCCAGGTCCAGACCGCCAATGCCGGAAAACAGGCTCACATGGGTCAGTTGGTTTGCTATTTTGTATTCACCTCCTGATTTTGGGTATAAGAAAAGCGCCGCTATTTGGCGGCGCTTCGGGCTAATACGATATAGTTACTTTACAATTCCACTGTATTTCGGCATGTCTCCATACAGTGCAGGGAAAACTTCATCCCACTGGTTGTTCTCAGCAAAAAGTTTAGCAATCAATTCGCAAAAATGATAGTCTCCATTTCGCTCAGGGACAATCTCATATACAGCACTCTCAAAGTCATAATGGTGGACACTTTCTCCTGCATCTAATTTGGCGCGGAATTTATCCATAAGGTCCATAATTGCACGGTACTGCTCACGGGTGATTTTTGTCTCAAAAAACAACCTATCGATTTCTGTGTTGTTGAAAAGCAACTCAACCTGAAATTCCAGCTGTGCTATTCTTTCTTCTAAATTCATTTTTTCACCCCCTTTCAGATAATATAATTATAACATGTTGACCTTCTAAAAAATAGTGATGAATTGTTAATTGTACTTATGGCTCGATCTCACTTTCCAGTTCCGCAAGGACCGCCTCCATATCCGCCGTGACCGCCTTGTTTCTGGCGATCAGCCGGTTCATCACATCAAAGAAGGTTTCACCTTCCCCGATGGTGCGGGCTTTCTCCGGCAGACGGTATTCGGCCTGCACCTTGCGGATCAAATCCATGCACTCCTGATCCGACAGGGGGCGGAGCTTGTCCAGAAGGCCTTCCGCCGTTTCTTTCGTTGCCGGGTTCGGCGCATAGCGCCATGTCATGTAAATCTCATTCAGGGCAGCGTTCTGATTGGTACTTTCAATCTGAAACACCATCCTCATTTCTGCTTCTGTCAGTTTCATTGCCAGCCTCCTTCAAAAATGGGTATAAAAAAACGCCATAGGTTTTTTGAGCCTACGGCGTTTCTTGCGATATTCACAATTCCAAACTTTCCAGCCACTCGTCAAAAGATTTCTTGGAAACGCGGATCGCATTGCCTATGCGGACGATCCTGAACTCCTCCTGCTTGACGAGCTGATATGCGGTTGTGCGGCCAATGTTGAGCATGGCCGCAATCTGTTCCACGGTGTATGTGCGCGGTTCCGGCAGTGACCTTTCTCTTTCTTGTCCATAGTAACCTCCATGTATTTGCCTTGTCATTTTGACTAAGGGAGTGAAGAATGGCAGTAGCAATCGGCTTTGGCTGGGTGTCCTCTTGCTAAGAATTTGCTAATAGGACCACCCAACGGACACATAAAACTGCGTCAGAATAGGTGTTTTGCACCATAAAGTTCGTTTACTACAAGTCATTCTGCGTAAGGGATGATATTGGAAGTTACATCCGAACCGTGTATCACATGGTAAGCCATACTCCTAAGCGGTAGGCCGGAGGTTCAAATCCTCTACGGGACGCCAAAAACTCCGCCGGAAAACCCAGTAAAATCAAGGGTTTCCGGCGTTTTTTCATTTTTACGGAAAAAGTGAAAAATCGTAAAATTCACAGATTTTCATTAGCAAAATCTCCGTCAGCTAATGGAAATTAGGACGAATGTCGTCCGCCTTTCAGGTGAACGACTTGCTAATAAAAATTAGCAGGATTTTCGCTATTTTGCTAATGAAAATGCCCTCTCTGCTAATGAGAGAAAAAACGAGCAAAATTCTTGCTAATGGACAAGGCGGTTGTTACCCTGTTAATTCGTTCATTTAGGGGTGGTCAAGAGACAATCGCACACTACCTATATGCCCTTTCTTAATTATATAATTGCGGTAACAGGAGGTGGTTGTTTTGAAAGAACAGAAATATCATTTATACCTTTCCAAGGTCGAATACAGCGAAGTGTTGCAATCACTTATCCGTTTGAAGAACAGCCTGATAGCACAAGGCAGATACACGGACGCAGTAGATGATATTCTTTGCAAGGTGCTTTCAGCCAAGAAAAGAAAGTTCAAAATCAAATATATCTGAACACGAATAAAGACCGCCTACACTTTTGTAAGCGGTCTTTGCTAATTTAGAGTAAGTTCGACAAACTGGAATTTAGATCATGATTCATATGGATAGTAGTGTTCTGCCTTCGACTGAAATTCACATAATTTTAATATTTTCATATCCTTATCAAAATCCGCTATTGTAACACCATCAAAGCCATCTATCTTACCATCATAATTACATCTGAAGTACCATTCAACAATTAACGTTTGGTTTTGCTCGAATATTCGCTTGATTGTCCATTCCAATACTTGTCCCTTATTATTCCAATTTTCAAACCATGTTACAATTTGTGATAAGCCATGATATTCAGGTCCATAGCATTCACTATACAAAGCATTTTCAGAAAAAGTCTGTTTTACAATCTCAACATCATTATCTAACCAAGACTGAAAATATTTCTTAATGACATCTACTTTCATATTATTCTCCACAAATTCAAATTTGTCTTTCTCTTAATTTCCTATTATACACCAAAATTATGAATATTTCTACTCGCCGTCTATTGACCTCGATTACGAGGGAAATAGGCGGCTTTTTCTTTGCTTTTCCACGGCAGAAATTTGGCTGCCGCAGACAGGTAAGTCTTGACTAACAGCCAGGCAATCCAGTACAGTGAAAAGATAGAAATATATGGAGAAAAGGAGACCGACCGATGACGCTGAAAGAACTGGAAGTTGGCAAAAGCGCCGTAATCCGGCGCGTGGGCGGCGAGGGCGCGCTGCGCCAACATTTTTTAGATATGGGCATGATCCCCGGAGCAGAGGTAACGGTCATCAAGCTGGCGCCCATGGGCGATCCGATGGAAGTACAGGTGCACGGCTATGAGCTGACCCTGCGCCTGGCAGAAGCGCAACAAATCGATATTCAGCCCATTGGGCGCCGCAGCCGCAATCACACATTCAAAGACCGAGCCAAGGACCAGGACCACCCGGGGCTGGGCGAAAACGGCAAATTCCACAGCAAAGCGGACGAGCACCCCTTACCGGACGGTACCGTGCTGACCTATGCACTGGTGGGCAACCAAAACTGCGGCAAGACCACCTTGTTTAACCAACTGACCGGTGCCAAGCAGCATGTGGGCAACTTTCCCGGCGTAACCGTGGATCGCAAAAGCGGCGCCATTCGCGGCTACCCAAACACGGAGGTTACGGACCTGCCGGGCATCTATTCCATGTCGCCCTTCAGCAGCGAGGAGATCGTCTCACGCAACTTTGTACTGCAGGATAAGCCCACGGCCATCATCAACATTGTTGACGCCACCAACATTGAGCGCAACCTGTATCTGTCCATGCAGCTGCTGGAAATGGGAATACCCATGGTCATTGCGCTGAATATGATGGATGAGCTGGTGGGCAACCGCGGCTCTATTGATGTAAACACCATGGAGGCCATGCTGGGGGTGCCGATCATTCCCATCTCCGCCGCCAAGAATGAGGGCGTAGACGAGCTGATTCGCCACGCCGTTCATGTGGCCAAACAGCAGGAGCCGCCGCTGAAGCAGGACTTTTGCGACAAAGACGACCACGGCGGTGCCGTGCACCGATGTATTCACGCCGTAATCCACCTGATTGAGGACCACGCCGCGCTCGCCGGGCTGCCGGTACGCTTTGCCGCTACCAAGGCCATTGAGGGCGACGCGCTGATCCTGCAGCAGTTGCACCTGGATCGCAACGAGCAGGAGATGCTGGAGCACATTGTCCGCCAAATGGAAACGGAGCGCGGGCTGGACCGCAGCGCCGCCATCGCGGATATGCGCTTTGACTTTATCGAGCGGCTGTGTGCACAGACGGTGATCCGCCCCCAGGAGAGCAAGGAGCGGATTCGAAGCGAAAAGATCGACCGCATTCTCACCGGGCGTTATACCGCCATTCCCTGCTTTATCGGCATTATGGTGCTGGTATTTTACTTAACCTTCAATGTAATCGGCAGCGGACTGCAAAAACTGCTGGAGCTGGGGATCGACCGTCTGTCCGCCCTAACGGACACGGCGCTGACCCAACTGCATGTGAACCCGGTCATCCACAGTCTGGTGATCGACGGTATCTTTACCGGCGTGGGCAGTGTGCTCAGCTTTCTGCCCATCATCGTCACCCTGTTTTTCTTCCTGTCTTTAATGGAAGACAGCGGCTATATTGCCCGCGTGGCCTTTGTAATGGACAAGCTGCTGCGCAGGATCGGCCTGTCCGGCAAGAGCATCGTGCCCATGCTCATCGGCTTTGGCTGCACCGTGCCGGCGGTCATGGCCACCCGCACCTTAACCAGCGAGCGGGATCGAAAGATGACCATTCTGCTCACGCCCTTTATGAGCTGTACCGCCAAACTGCCCATCTACTCCTTCTTTGTCAGCGTCTTTTTCCCGGGCAAGGGCGGGCTGATCATGTCCGGGCTGTACCTGCTGGGGATCCTGGTAGGCATTGGAGCCGCCTTTCTCTATAAAGACACCCTGTTTCGCGGCGAGCCCATCCCCTTTGTTATGGAGCTGCCCAACTACCGTCTGCCCAGTGTAAAAAATGTGGGTCAACTGCTGTGGGAAAAGGCCAAGGATTTTTTGCAGCGGGCATTCTCCGTCATTCTCATTGACACGGTGGTGGTTTGGTTCCTACAAAGCTTTGACCTGCAGCTAAATATGGTATCCGACTCGGCCGACAGCATTTTGGCCCGGATATCCGGCATTCTGGTTCCGCTGTTTGCGCCCCTGGGGCTGGGCGACTGGCGCATTTGCACCGCCCTGATCAGCGGCTTTATGGCCAAGGAAAGCGTCGTCTCCACCCTGGAGGTCCTGTTCGGCGGCACCATCGGCAGCATTTTGTCGCCGCTGTCTGCCGGGTCGCTGCTGGTATTCAGCCTGCTGTACACCCCCTGCGTGGCGGCGGTGGCCTCCGTGCGGCGGGAACTGGGCGGCAAGTGGGCTGCCGGACTGGCGCTGTGGCAGTGTTTGATTGCGTGGGTGGTTGCCTTTGTGTTCCACGGGATCGGAGCGCTGCTGTGAATATTTGGGACATTCTGCTGCTGGCAGCCATTGGAACGGCGCTGTTCCTGGCTGTCCGCGCCTTGATTCGGCGCAAAAACTGCGGCTGTACCGGCTGCGAAAGCTGTAACCGCTGCGCCCATTGCCGAAAAAACGAACGCAAGCAAAAACCGAAATCATAAAAAAGCAAAAAGGAAAGCACGCTGTCTGCCTGCTTTCCTTTTTTTTGCACAACCAAACGCCTTTATACCTATTGTATTGTGCTGCCTGTAATTTTACACATTTTCCACCGCGTTTTCCCCAAATAAAGCCGGCTGCTGTGTGGAAAACCCCAATATGTCCACTGCAAAGCGCAAAGCAGAAAAAGCGCCCGGCAAAACCGGGCGCCTGCCAAAAAGCGGGGTATGGAGGGTACTGCTTAAATATCGTCCCGCTTTAGAGTCTCAATAATGTTGTCCTTTTTAATTTTATCCACAGCGTACAGCAGTGCAATCGCAATCACGGCAAACACTGCCAACGCCGCCGCCAGATAATAATACCAGCGGAAGGTATAGCCGTAGTCAAAGGAGCCGCCCAGTATCTTGTACATCAGGAAATCCAGCCCCAGACTTGCCGGCAAGCCCCATACCAGCGCCATAACGCCGTAGCGAATATTCTCCAAATAAATGGACTTCTTAAAGGATTTGGGCGTCATACCCACGCTCTTAATCATAGCGAACTCTCGGCGCCGCTCCTCCATACCGGAAGAAACGGTATTGATAATGTTCATAACGGAAATCAGGGTAATCAGCGTAATAAAGCCGTAGCCAAAGGTCATCACCACAATGCGCAGGGCACGCATCGTCTCTGCCTGTGCCGTTGCGTCATAGCCGTTGTGAGAAATACCTTCTGTGTCACTAAGCAAATCCGACACCTCGGTATAGACCCGGTCATGGTCCTGGGCAGTGATATAGTACCGGGCATAGCTGACAGTATTGCCCTTTGCCAAAACAGGCGGAAAATGCACCAGATAGCTGTGCATGGGCACCACCAAAGTGGGGCGCATAAAGCTGCCTAAATTGCTTGCTTCCTTGTTTATTTGGGCAGCCACCTTTGCCGTGTACTTAGCATACAGCTCGTTACCCTCACTGTCATAGCCCTCCATAGAGCCGGTAAGGGTTTGACCTGCCAAGCTGCCTTGCAAGGGGTTTAACACCAGGCTTTGCTTCTCCTTCGTTGCCACTTGTACCCGGTTGATTAAAATACCCGTGGGAATTTTGTCATCCTGACAAACAGACGGGTCTATGCCTGCCTCCTTTGCCAAGGCGGCAAAGGTGTCGTTGTCCACACCCAACACATTCACGGAGCGGTCCATATTGGCTTTCTTTGCCTCCGCCGTCAGCTGCTTATCCAAGCCGTCCACCATCATCTGATTGTCGGCACAAATACGAATGCTCTCAATTCCGGGCACCCGGCTGACTTCTTTGTTGATTTTTTCTACCAAGTCCACAGACAAAGGACCGTCGCTGCTGTTTACGCTTTCGTACACATCAAACTGCATACCGTCGTACTCGCTGTCTACCATTGTCGTCAGCATACTGGTAAAGTTGGTTGTGGTCAGGAACAGAATAACGCTGACCGCCAACGCTAATACCACCGTGCGGGAGCGCTTGGCGTTGCGCTTGTAGTTCTTTACCGCCAGCACATCCTCAAAGCCAAAGAGCTTTTGGCGCAGGCGAGAGGTTTTCAGCTTCTTTGCCTTTTTCACCTTAACGGTGTTGGTTTGGCGCAGCGCCTCAATGGGCGTTATCTTAGACGCCCGGTGGGCCGGAATCCAAGCGGAGATAAAGATGGTTAACGCACTGATAAGCGCACTGAAAACAATGATTTTCCAGTCCACCACCGCGTGCAGGCGAATGCTGTCGCCGGTGGCCACCATAACGGTTTTCATAAAGCTGTTGCTAAGGGCACGCAGGGTAACGGCAATGCCGCCGATGCCGCAAAGTATACCGATGGGAATACCGATACAGCCTAAAATGAAGCCCTCAAAATACACGCTGCCCCGCTTTTGGGTACGGGTAGCACCCACGCTGGCCAGCATACCCAAGTACCGGGCCCGCTGCTGATAAGACACCGCAAAGCTGTCATAAATCATAAACACGGACGCCAAAATGATAATCAAAAGAATAATGGCCACAAAGCCGTACAACGCCCGCGTGATCTCGTTGCTCATTTGCACGCCGTTGTACATCAGATAGTCCGTATGAATTATATAGGAATCGGACCAATCGTTGTTTACTGCCTCACCGTATAAGGCCTTGGCAGCAGACTTTATGTCCTTTGGCGTGTTGTTGTCCAAAGGGGAAAACTGCACCTGCGCCGTATAGCCGCCGGCAACCGTGTCATCCATACCGCAAAAAGCGCTGTCCATACCGGTCAGCTGATTTTGTACTTCTAAAATCCCGCAGACGGTAAAGGTGCGATTTTCCACAATCGGCTCGCCGCCTGTCGCCTCCGCCTCCTGGGCGCCGGTTGGATAACTGGTGGTCTGCACCGTCACCGTGTCGCCCACCTTCCAGTTCAGCTTATTGCGCTGCAGGTAGCTTTTGGTTACCATCAGCTCCCGTGTGTTATTGGGCAGGCGTCCGGCCGCCGGCTTCATCTTGTTGATGGCAAAAAGATTTTGGTTACCGGCAATAATAGAAGTTTCGTTTCTGCCGCTGTCCTCTTTGGTGTTGCAGTCCATTTGACCGATATCGGCAAGCAGACCGATGGTTTTTACATTCTTTTGCTTTGCCAGGGTCTGCACATCCTTGCTTTTCAGCTCGTTATACTGGGCATGCCAGGCGCCGTCATAAGAGGCGGTGATCTCACCCATGGTGTTCATCAGTGACTCCACGCTGGTAAACACCGCCGTCACCATTGCCACGCTGATGATAATGCCAAACAGGGTGATGACGGTGCGCTTTTTGTTCGCCCATAAGTGGCGCCAAGTTAACTTATTGATGATCTTCACTGGCGGATCACCTCATCCTTCACAATTTTGCCGTCCTCAACGGCAATCACCCGGTCTGCGTCCAGCGCAATGCGCTCGTCATGGGTAATGATAATAACCGTTTGATTCAGCGACTTGTTAAAGCTGCGCAGCAGCTCCACAATTTCTTTTGAGTTTTTGCTGTCCAGATTACCGGTAGGCTCATCCGCCAGCAAAATGGCAGGATTGTTCATCAGCGCACGGCCGATAGACACACGCTGCTGCTGACCGCCGGACAGCTCTGAGGGCAGGTGCCCCAGTCTGTGCTGCAAGCCCAGCACCTGCACCAAGGAATCAAAGTGCGCCCGGTCCACCTTTTTGTCATCCAGCAGCAAGGGCAGCGTCATATTTTCCTCTACGGTCAAAATGGGAATCAAATTGTAAAACTGATAAATGAGACCGATTTGGCGGCGGCGGAAGATGGCCAGCGCCGTCTCGTCCAAGGTGGTAATATCCGTTCCGTCCACATACACATGCCCGTCCGTAGGCGTATCCACACCGCCCAGAATATGCAGCAGGGTGCTTTTGCCGGAGCCGGACGGTCCGATGATGGCCACAAACTGTCCTTTCGGCACGGTAAAGGACACATCGTCCAGCGCCCGTACCTCCGTATCGCCCTTACCGTAAATTTTAGATAAGTGCTCAATTTTCAAAATGTCCATAATGGCTCTCCTTTTCGCTTTGTTGTCCTCATTATACCCGGCCAAAGTGTCAGCTTGGTGACAGTTTTGGTGACAATTTTGTCATCTTTCCCCTTGCGGGAGATAAGAACCGGCTTTGCTCCGTTTCTTTTATACCATATCTTGTATGCCTCTGGCAAGCACCCACTATTTTGCAAAATCTCTTTACAACGGCGGGGGTTTGTGCTATAATTGGCTCGCTGTGTACGGATCACACGGTATCGGGTGCAAGCTCCTACGGAGAGTCACCGATCCCGTAACTGTGTCCTCCGCCAATCGGCAAATACTGTAATGAGGTGAAAGATTATGACACAAGCTGAGAAGCAAGAAATCATCAAGGCTTACGCAACCCACGAGGGCGACACCGGTTCTCCCGAGGTACAGGTAGCTGTGCTGACCACTCGTATTAACGAGCTGACCGAGCACCTGAAGACCCACAAGAAGGATCATCACTCCCGCCGCGGTCTGCTGAAAATGGTTGGTCACAGACGCAACCTGCTGGTTTATCTTTACAACAAGGATGTAGAGAGATACCGTAGCCTGGTGAAGAAGCTGGGTATCCGCGATACCATCGACAAGTAAGAACGCGCAAGCAGACGACGGAGCACTTCTGTCGTCTGCCTTTTTTGTCCAAGGCAAAATCGTATCTTCCAAGGAGGTTCTACTAATAGTAGTAAATTGAGGTCACCGGGTGCGGCGGCTTGAATTTATTACTATTGTGCCTCCTTGATGATAAATATTATTTATGAAAGAGGTAACCAAATGTTTTTCAAGAACTACAAAGTTTGGGAAACGGAACTGGCCGGCAGAAAGCTGACCCTGGAGACCGGCAAAATGTGCGGTCTGGCCGGTGCGTCCATTATGGCCCGCTACGGCGACACCAATGTGCTGTGTAACGTGACCATGAGCGCCAAACCCCGCGAGGGCGTGGATTTCTTCCCCCTGAGCGTGGATTATGAAGAGAAGATGTATTCCGTGGGTCGGATCCCCGGTTCTTTCCAGCGCCGTGAGGCTCGTCCTTCCGAGAAGGCCATCCTCACCTCCCGCTGCATTGACCGCCCCATTCGTCCCCTGTTCCCCAAGGATATGCGCAACGATGTAAGCGTTGTGGCTACCGTAATGAGCGTGGATCCGGATTGCTCTCCGGAGATCACCGCCATGATCGGCGTGTCCGCTGCCATCGCCATCTCCGACATTCCGTGGGACGGCCCCATCAGCGGTGTGAATGTGGGTCTGGTAGACGGCCAGATCGTCATCAACCCCACTCTGGAGCAGCGCGCCCATAACGATCTGAACCTGACCGTGGCTTCCACCGGCGACCTGGTGGCTATGATCGAAGCCGGCGGTAACGAGATCGACGACGACACCATGTTCAACGCCATTATGGCCGGTCATGAGGAGAATAAGAAGATCGTTGCCTTCATCAACGGTATTGTTGAGGAAGTGGGCAAGCCCAAGAAGAGCTTCCAGTCCTCCGACCCGGATCCGGCGATCCTGCAAGAGATCGAGGACTTCTGCATTGAAGATGTGAAGAAGGCTCTGGATACCGACGACAAAAATGTGCGCGACGAGCGCCTGCGCCCCATCTATGACGCCGTGCACGAGAAGTTCGATGCGCGCTTCGAGGGCGAAGAGGGCAAGATCGAGGAGATCCTGTACCTGGTACAGAAGCATGTGGTGCGTGCTTGGCTGAAAGACGAGCACAAGCGTGTGGACGGCCGCGGCATTGACGACATTCGTCCCCTGAACGCAGAGATTGACCTGCTGGCCAGAGCCCACGGCTCCGGTATGTTCACCAGAGGCCAAACCCAGGTGCTGTCTGTGACCACCCTTGGCCCCATGAACGACGCCCAGCAGCTGGACGGTCTGGACGAGCAGACCGAAAAGCGCTATATGCACCACTACAACTTCCCCAGCTACTCTGTGGGTGAAACCAAGCCCTCCAGAGGCCCGGGCCGCCGCGAGATCGGCCACGGCGCACTGGCAGAGAAGGCACTGCTGCCGGTTCTGCCCTCTGTGGACGAATTCCCCTACGCCATCCGCGTAGTGTCTGAGGTGCTCAGCTCCAACGGCTCCACCTCTCAGGGCTCCATCTGCGGCTCCACCCTGTCTCTGATGGCTGCCGGCGTACCCATTAAGGCACCGGTTGCCGGTATCAGCTGCGGTCTGATCACCGGTGACGACGGCGTGTACGGCGACTTTATGACCATGATCGACATTCAGGGTCTGGAAGATTTCTACGGCGACATGGACTTTAAGGTTGCCGGTACAAAGAAGGGCATCACCGCCATTCAGATGGATCTGAAGGTGCACGGCCTGACCCCGGAAATCATCAAAGAGGCCTTTGCCAAGACCCATAAGGCCCGCAACTATATTCTGGACGAGATCATGCTGCCGGTGATCAGCGAGCCCCGCAAGCAGCTGTCTCCCTACGCACCCAAGATGCTCACCCTGCAGATCGACCCGGACAAGATCGGCGATGTAATCGGCAAGGGCGGCAAGGTGATCCAGGAGATCCAGAACACCTACGATGTGAAGATCAACATTGAAGAGGACGGCCGCGTGTTCATCAGCGGTATAGATATTGACAAGTGCAACGGCGCTGTGGAAGTGGTGAAGCTGATCGCCACCGACCCGGAAGTGGGCGCCTTCTACAACGGTGTAGTAACCCGCCTGATGAGCTTCGGCGCATTCGTAGAGATCGCACCGGGCAAAGAGGGTCTGGTTCACATCAGCCGCCTGGATGTAAAACGCACCGAGCGTGTAGAGGATGTAGTGAATGTTGGCGACTCCGTTGTGGTTAAGTGCATTGAGATTGACGATCAGGGTCGCATTAACCTGTCCCGTCGGGATGCACTCATTGAGCTGGAGGGTATGACCCCGGAGAACGAGATCGACGATACCCCCCGCCGCCCCCGCAGAGACGACCACCGCGGTCATGATCGTGACCGCCGCGACCGCCGTCCCCGCAGGTAAGGCGTAAAATCGTATAACAAAAGACCGATACCGTAAGTGGTATCGGTCTTTTTTGTTGAGGGGAGAGTTATAAAAGAATAATCCCTCAGTCAGCTACGCTGACAGCTCCCTTTACAAGGGAGCCTGATCGGTTTGCCCCCCTTGCAAAGGGGGGAAGCGGCGCAGCCGCAGGGGGGATTGCACCGGAGGTGCCCCAATCCCTGCCCGACGGATGGATTTACCTTTTATTCAATCCCAAAATGCGCCTTTGCCAAGCGGACGGTCTCCATAGCGTCCTTGGCGTAATGGTCCGCGTGAATCATCTCCGCATAAGAGCGGGTCAGCACCGCACCGCCAACGATCACCTTGGCATTGGTGTTCTTGTGTACCAGCTCAATGGTACGCTCCATGGCCGGTACGGTGGTGGTCATCAGCGCAGACAGCCCCACCAGGGTGGCGTTGTTGTCCTGCACCGCTTGCAGCACTGTTTCCTCCGGCACATCCTTGCCCAGGTCCAGCACATCAAAGCCGTAGTTCTCCAGCAGCACCTTCACGATATTTTTGCCAATATCGTGAATATCGCCGTGCACGGTGGCAAGCACAATTTTGTGGGGGCTTTTCTTTTGCTGGCCGGTGGTGCGCAGCTTTTCCTTGATCACATCAAAAGCAGATTTGGCCGCGTCTGCACTCATCAGCAGCTGGGGCAGAAATACTTTATTCTTTTCAAATCCGTCGCCCACCACATCCAGTGCCGGGATAATATGCTCGTTGATGATTTGCAAGCTGTCCTGCTCTTCCAGCAGCCCGGCAGCGCACTGGCCCGCCTCCTTGCGCATACCTTTGATAATGGCGGTTTTCAGATCCACCGTGGTGCCTGCAGGCGTAGCTGCCGCCGTCTCCGTCACCGAGGCGATATAGTCCTGGCAGTTGTCGTCCAGCCCCGCCAGGGCGTTGTAGCTGTAATAGGCGTTCATCATGGCGTCGCTGAGGGGGTTCATAATCCCGGCGGACAGCCCCGCTTCCAGCGCCAGAGTAAAGAACGCGGTATTGATCATCTCCCGCTTTGGCAGACCAAAGGAAATATTGCTGACGCCCAGGGTGGTGGCAACGCCCAGTTCATGGCGCAGCACCCGCACCGCCTTCAGTGTCTCAATGGCGTTGCGTTTGTCCGTGCTGACGGTCATCACCAGCGCGTCAAACACCAGCTGGTGCTTAGGAATACCATATTCCGCAGCGGTGGCAATGATCTTCTTGGCAATGGCAATGCGCCCTTCTGCCGTAGGGGGAATGCCGCTCTCGTTCAGGCACAAGCACACCACAACAGCACCGTACTTCTTCACCAACGGAAAGACGGCGTGCATACTCTCCTGCTTGCCGTTCACAGAATTGAGCATAGCCTTGCCGTTATAATGGCGCAGGCCCACTTCCATAGCCTCCACATCGGAGGTGTCGATTTGCAGCGGCAGATCCAGCACCCCTTGCAGGGCAAACAACGCCTGCTGCATCATGGCCGGCTCGTCAATCTCCGGCAAGCCTACATTCACATCCAAAATATGGGCGCCCTTATCTTTTTGGGCAATACCCTCTTTGATAAGATAGTTAATATCCTTTTCCCGCAGGGCGGCTTTCATCAGCTTTTTGCCGGTGGGGTTGATCCGCTCGCCTACAATGACCGGCTTTTTGCCCAGCTCCACCGTTTGGGAATAGCTGCTCACCAGCGTACGGGGCGCCGGGGTGTGCACCACTGCAGGAATGTCCTTGACCCGCTGGATCATCTTTGCAATATGCGCCGGGGTGGTACCGCAGCAGCCGCCCAAATAGCTGACCCCCAGCTTGGCAATGGCCTCCATCTTCTCCGCAAAGGCCTCCGGGTCCACATTATACACCGTCTCGCCGTTGACAGACTCCGGCAGCCCGGCGTTGGGGTTCACGATGATGGGCAGGCAAGTCAGCTCCCGCAGCTGCGCCACCAGGGGCAGCATTTGGTCCGGTCCCATGGAGCAGTTAAAGCCCAGGGCGTCTACCCCCAGTCCCTCCAGCATGGTCACTGCCGTTTCAATATCCGCGCCGGTAAGCAGCCGGCCTTTTTCGTCCATGATCATGGTGGTAAATACCGGCAGGTCACAATTTTCCTTGGCCGCCAGTACCGCCGCCTTCAACTCCAGCGTGTCACTCATGGTCTCAATAAGCACCAAGTCCGCACCGGGAGCACCGGCACGAATGGTGCGGGCAAACAGGTCGTAGGCGTCGTCAAACGCCAACTCGCCCATGGGCTGAAGCAGCTTGCCCAAAGGGCCAATGTCCAGCACAACTTTCTTTCCGGTGCGGCGCACCAGCGCGGTGGCTGCCTGCACCAGTTCCTCTACATTGTCAAACTTCAGGCCGTTGGCGCCAAAGGTATTGGTGCTGATAAACTCTGCGCCGGCGTCCGCATACGCCTGATGAATGGCGGCGATCTCCTCCGGGTGGGTCAGGTTCAGCGGCTCCGGCAGCGCACCGGGGCCAAGCAAACCGGCTGCCTGGAGCATAGTGCCCATGCCGCCGTCAAAAAAGCGAATCTTATTCATGCGCTTGTCCTCCGTCCTGGGGTTCAATACCGATAATGGCCGTTACGCTCTTGGTGGGGATCATTTGGCAGGTGTCACTAAGGGTCAGCCCAATGCGCTTGGTCAGATCCAACAGAGCAAAAATCTTGCGTTGCTCGGTAATATCCAAATCAAAATAGCCCGGCGAATATCGCTGCCGCAGGGTCAGCCCCTGGGCACGCAGCCGGTTCTCTATACCGTCGCAGACCTCCTCGATCTTAGAGGCCAGCACCGCCTGCATCACCGCGCCTCGGGCAATACCGTCCACCGAGTAGGTGCGCAGCAGCCGATCGCACTCAAAGCCCAAAGTGGCACCGAAAATGCACACCCGATCGCACCCGGCAATGGTTTGCGCCAGGCGGCGGCTCCTTAGAGTAAAGCCCTCCACCTCCAGTGCGTCCTCCGTCACCCGGCAGGGAAAGATCCGCTCCAGGGTGCGGGGCTGCACCGTAGCGTCCACTTCCGCCATACAGTCGTCGATCAGCGCCAGCAACCGGGGATCATCCACCCGTGAGGCGGTGCGCAGATAGTGTAAAATCTCTGTCTTATTCATGAATAATGCTGCCCAACTCTCGCACAATGGCACCGGCCACATCCGGCTTGTTCATGGTGTAAATATGAATATGATCCACGCCGTTGGCCATCAGGTCGATAATCTGCTCGGCAGCGTACACAATGCCCGCCTGCTGCATGGCGTCGTCCCGATCGCCGAAGCGCTCCACGATCTTTACAAACTTGGTGGGCAAAGAGCAGCCGGACAGCTTCACCGTCCGCTCCAACTGGCTGGCCTTGGTAATGGGCATAATCCCGGCGATCAGCGGCACATCAATGCCCTTAATGGCGCACATCTCCCGAAAATTGTAAAACACCGTATTGTCAAAAAACATTTGGGTGGTCAGGAAGTCCACGCCGCAGTCCACCTTTTGCTTTAAGTGCTCCAGATCTTCCACCCGGTTTTTGCTCTCCGGATGCACCTCCGGATAGCAGGCACCGCCAATGCAAAAATCGCCCAGCGTGCGAATTTCGTTTACCAGTTGGTAAGCGTGCTCAAAATACTGCTCTGCCGGGAACTGAAAGTCCCGGGGAATATCCCCCCGCAGGGCCAAAATATTCTCAATGCCGTTCTCTTGCAGCTCCGCTACCACCTGATGAATTTTATCCCGGGTAGAGGTCAGGCAGGTCAGATGGGCCAGTGGGGTCACACCGTCGTCCAAGATCTCTCTTGCAATCTCCGTTGTAAAGCCGCTGGTGGTACCCGCAGCGCCGTAAGTAACGCTCATAAAGGCCGGGTGGCTCTTTACCATCTCCTTGACCACTGCCTTGGTGCCCTCAATCTTGTCCCACTGCTTGGGAGGGAACACCTCAAAGGATACGGTGGGCTTTTGCTCTAAAATCGCTTTAATCTTCATGCTTTTTATCCTCCGTCAGCAGGTCGGCAAGGGTCCTGCTCTCTAAAAAATCGTCAATCAACCGGTCCAACTCCTGCCACATGGGGCGGGTCATACAGGCGTGCACCCGGGTGCAGCCGCTGTCGCAGTCCATACAGGCCACCGGCGCCAGCGTGCCCTCCGTCAGCTTTAAGATGGCGCCCACGGTGTAATCCTCCGGCGCCCGGGTCAGGCGGTAACCGCCGCTTTTGCCCCGGCGGCTCTCTACCATACCGGCTTTATTCAGCATAGCCACAATGGCCTCTAAATATTTCATACTCACTGCCTGCCGCTGGCTGATATCGTGCAGCGAAATATAAGCGTCCGGACTTTGCTGGGCCAAATCCAGCATCACTTGCAGGGCGTAGCGTCCCTTTGTTGAAATCATCATTTCACATCACCGCAGAAATAATACCACAAAAAAGGTAGGAATTCAACTGCACCGGGCGGTTTTTCCTATATATTATCGGTATAAGCACCATAGGCTGGGTCACTGGCGCCGGTGGCGCGCACTCTGCCAAAGCGCCCACCGCCAAATGCGCCGCGCAAGAATCCATTTCGCTCCCTTTTTTCATAAATTAAAAATGAGCATTTGATAAGCATAATCGAGATAACAAGAGAATAAGCGAGAAACGACAGGATATATTAAATTTGTTTGCCAAAAATGTTGACTTTGCCCCTCGCCTGTGCTATTATATTCCAGCACGCAGAAAGAGCCAAGCGCTCTGCGGAGAATTTGAACAACGGAGGACTAGCGATTATGTCAACATTTATGCCTAAAGCGGACGAGATCGAACGCAAATGGTATGTGATCGACGCTGCTGACAAGCCCCTGGGTCGCGTAGCCGCTGAGGCTGCCACCCTGCTGAGAGGCAAGCATAAGCCGATCTTCGCCCCCCATGTGGATTGCGGCGATTTTGTCATCATCATCAACACCGATAAGGCCGTTCTCACCGGCGACAAGCTGAACAAGAAGCTGTATCAGCACCACACCGGCTACATCGGCAACCTGAAGGAAGTCAAGTATGGCACCCTGATGGCCGAGAAGAGCGACTTCGCCATGGAACTGGCTATTAAGGGTATGCTGCCGGACAGCACTCTGGGTCGCAAGCAGCTGACCAGATGCCGCATTTTCAAAGGCGCAGACCACAAGCACGAGGCCCAGAAGCCGGAAGCTTGGAATAAGTAAGGGAGGTATCTGAATTATGTACGAAACGAATCCGTATTTCTACGGCACCGGCCGCAGAAAAGAATCTGTTGCTCGTGTACGCGTTTATGCAGGTACCGGCAAGATCACCATCAACGACAGAGATATTGATGATTACTTTGGTCTGGAGACCTTGAAGCTGATCGTGCGTCAGCCTCTGGCCATCACCGACACCACTGAGAAGTTTGACATCGTTTGCCGTGTAAGCGGCGGCGGCGTAACCGGCCAGGCCGGTGCCATCCGTCACGGTCTGTCCCGTGCCCTGCTGCAGTATGACGAGAGCCTGCGTCCTGCACTGAAGAAGGCCGGTTTCCTGACCCGTGACCCCAGAATGAAGGAGAGAAAGAAGCCCGGTCTGAAAAAGGCCCGTCGTGCGCCTCAGTTCTCCAAGAGATAATTTATACAGATTATCCCAACAGCACTTCCAACACGGAAGTGCTGTTTTTCTTTACCCATTGCGGCATGATCCGATTGCGTGCCGTTTCAGCGCTATAAAATCGACAAATGGAAAAGCAGCTGCCCAAAAAATTTCGAGCAACTGCTTTTTGACGATGAAATCCGTTTTCACACGGTTATTCTTCATTTGATCCATCATCTATTTTGTTAAATTTTTAAAAAACCGAATCTGCGCTTTCTCGTTGTCATACCCGATGGAACGATAGAATTTGTGCGCCTCTGTTCTGGCCTTCCCGGAATTCAGCCGAACGGCGTGTATGCCGCATACCTTTGCCCAATTTTCCACAGCGCGCATAAGGGCTTTGCCGCAGCCCCTTCTGCGATATGCTTTTGACACGGCTAAACCTAAAATGTTGACCAGGCTTTCAAAATAAAGCGTGTTGTATTGCTCCGCATGAACATAACCGACGACCTTACCATCTATTATGGCAACAAAAACCTTTTCTCTGCTTGCATCCAGATCCTTCAATCTTTCCTTGACCAAATCGGCGTCACAGTCATAACCCAAATCCTGACAGCAGATTTTGTGAATATCGATATAGTCGTTTACATTTGCTTCTCTGATCATCCATTCAACCTCAAATCGGTTCAACAATCGCAATACTATCCTGATTTTAACACAGGAACACACAAAGTGCAATGATCATTATTTTGTGTATGACGCAAACGGTAGGCGTGGATATCTTCCGCCTGCGAACACACGGCAACCTATGCCTATTGCGCGGCGGGGCGGAATGTGGTACTATGGAGAGAGAACGCCAAGGAGGTGTGGTATGAATATTCTAATGCTGGAGGACGACCCGGCCATTGCCCAGGGGCTGCGTTATTCGTTGGAGAGTGAGGGCTACACGGTCACCCACTGTGCCACGGTGGCCCGGGCGCTGGAGGCGGTGGGCGCCGGGCGATTCGACCTGTGCCTGCTGGATTTGACCCTGCCGGACGGCAGCGGTTACGATGTGTGCAAGGCCATTAAGGCCAAGGACGACACACCGGTGATCTTTCTCACCGCCTTTGACGATGAAGTAAATGTGGTGATGGGCCTGGAGCTGGGCGCCGACGACTACATCAGCAAGCCCTTTCGCCTGCGGGAACTGATGGCGCGGATCAAGACGGTGCTGCGCCGCAGCAAGGGCGCTGCCACCGAGGAAATCCGTATAAGCGGTCTGACCGTGCGGATGAAAGAGGGCAAAGTGCTGAAAAACGGGCAGGAAGTGATTCTAACCGCCCTGGAATACAAGCTGTTGCTGACCTTTTTGCAAAACCGTGGCCGGGTACTCAGCCGCAATATGCTACTGGAGAGCATTTGGGATGTGGCCGGCGACTTTGTCAGCGACAACACGCTGAGCGTATACATCAAGCGGCTGCGGGAAAAGATAGAGGACGACCCGGTGGAGCCGCAGATCATCAAGACCGTGCGGGGCATGGGCTACAAGGTGGACGAATGAGCGAGGACAAACATTTTCGCCGCGCGCTGGTGCCGGGGCTGGTGATCAGCGCCCTGCTTATCGGCGTGGGCTTTTGGCAAAGCATCACCATGGGCATCGTCTGCCTGGTGGGCTGCGGGGCGCTGCTGGCAATATTCTGCCTGTACACCCGCAATCAAATCCGAGAAATTCGGCGGCTGTCCGATTACCTGACCACCCTGGTCAACGGCACGGCGCCACTGCTGGTGCCCGCCAACAACCAGGAAGGCGAGCTGTCCATTCTGGAGAATAATATTTACAAAACCGCCCGCAAGCTGCAAACCCAGGCGGAATTGATGCAAAAGGACAAAACCTACCTGGCAGACGCGCTGGCCGACGTCTCGCACCAGCTAAAGACCCCCATCACCTCCATGACGGTGATGACGGATCTGCTGCTGGAAGAGGATCTACCCGCCGAAAAGCGGCTGGAATTTCTAAAGGGTATTTCCGCCCAGCTGGAAAAAATGCAGTGGATGATCACCACTCTGCTGAAGATCAGCAAATTTGACGCAGGCACGGCAGTGCTGCACAAGGAGCCGGTGGAGCTGGCCGCAGTGGTGGAGCAGGCGCTGGCGCCCTTTATCATTCAAGCGGAGCTGCGCCAAATGGCGCTGGCCGTGGACTGCCGGCAAGGGCAATTTTTGGGCGACCGGCTGTGGACGGTGGAAGCGGTGCAGAATATTGTCAAAAACTGCCTGGAACACATGGACGACGGCGGCACCCTGCGCCTAACCGGCACCCAGACCGCCCTCTATTGCCAGCTAGTGATCGCCGACGATGGCTGCGGAATCGAAAAAGAGGACCTGCCCCATATCTTTGAGCGGTTTTACAAGGGCAAAAACGCCGGGCCAGACAGCGTTGGCATTGGACTGGCGCTGAGCAAATCCGTGCTGAACCGAGAGAACGCCACCGTGGAGGTGCAAAGCACCGTAGGCGTCGGTACCACCTTTACCATTCGATTTTATCGGAATATTATTTAGGACATGGACAGAGGATTTTTACGACGGGCGCAAATTGCCGCCCGCGCAAACCACCACCATACGGCTACAAACCATAAAAAAGGACCACCCATACGGGTGGTCCTTCTGTTTTGTGGGTTTATTATTTTGCAGCGTTGAACTGGCGATCCAGCAGCACGTAATCCCGGGCGTTGATGATCCCGTCGCCGTTCACATCCAGCAGCTGCTCATAGCGGTCGCTGCCGGTCTTGGCGTTCAGGCAGTCCAGGAAGGTGACCGTGCGCGTGTCTACCCCACAGCCGCCGGTGCAGGAGATGGTGGCCACGCCATCGGTGCTAAAGGCGGTAACTGCGTAGTGGTGATCGTCCGTGTACAGGGCGTACACCTCTTTATCCGCCGTGATATTCTCCAGCGTGTCGCTCCAACCGGCCAGCGCCTTACACTGGGGCAAAGCAAAGTCCGTAGGTGCAACCGCCGTTTGGCCGCTGTTCACCGCTACGGCAGAAAGGAGCACATTCTTGGTTTCGTCCCCATAAAAGCGCACCTGATAAAAGTCTTTGACAACCGTCACATCTACCGTCATGGCGCCGGCCAGATCCGAACCGGTGGCGTACTCATAAGTAAAGCCGTTTTGCATCAGAGCATAATCCGCGGTGACAAAATTGCCGTTCTCATACTTCTCCGTATCCTGGTACACCACGCCGTCCGCAGCCAAACCGCCCACCGGGGCATAAAACACATTATCCTGTAGCGTAGCGTTCACCGTAATGGTCTGCCGGCCCAGGGTCACGGCGGCCAGCGCCGTATTGGCACGCAGATCCAGCGACGGCAGGTGGTTATTGGACACGATCAGGGTGGAAAGCGCTGTGTTGGCACTCAAGTTCAGTGTAGCCAACTGGTTGTTGGCACACTTTAGATAAGTCAGCGCTGTGCAGCCGGACAAATCCAAGGCGGTAAGCGCGTTGTTCTCGCACAGCAGGCGCTGCACACCGGCAGGTAATTTCAGCTCCGTCAGCTGGTCGGCAGCACAGTTGATCTGGGTCAGCGCCGTGTTTTTGCTTAGATCCAGCGTGCCCAACGCATTGTCCATACAGGTCAGCTGGGTCAGCTTGGACAGGGCACTCACATCCAGCGAGGTCAGCCCAATGTCTGCGCAATAGAGATTTTGCAGATTATAGAAATACTGTATGCCCTCCAGGCTGACAATGGGGGTACCTTCCCCCAGCACATCCTCCTGCCACGCAGGCAGCATCATACGGGTGATGCTGCTGCGCTCAGAATCAGAGAGAATACCGTCGCCGTTTTTATCGCACTTCTCTGCCACGATTTGACGGAAGCCGGCATCCGGGAAATGGGTCTCATCAATCGCCACATCCTGCGCCGCCCGTACAAGGAGTGTACCCGTAAAACAAGCGGACACCAGCAAGACGGCCAGCACCAGACTGAGCCATTTTTTGGTTTTTTGTTGCATAACTTAGGGTCCTTTCGTTGACGGGTTAAAATCTGTTAAAGGTCACCTGAATGGAGTTGGTCACAGTGGAGCCGTCCTCCAGGGTCAAGGTGCAGGTGATGGTGGCGGTGTATTTGGTGCCGAACATGGCGCCGCTGGCAGAAACCTTACCGGTTTGGTCCACCACCAGGTTCTTATTGTTGGAGGTCCACAAAGCGGACACATAGGCGTCTGCGTCTGCGGGATAAGTGCTCACGCCCAGCTGAACGCTCTTGTTGGTGTACACACCGCCGCAGCTGTAAGACACAGAGTCCACCTCATTGCCGCCGTAAGTGAACTTGAAGCTGTCAATGTTGATCTTCTGGTTCACCAGCTTGACGGTGATGGTCTTGGTATAAGTCCGATCGTAAGCGTCCTTCAAGGTGTAGGTCACCTTCACGCTGCCGGAGGCGTCTGCGTTGGTCTTGGTAAGCACCAAGTTGCCGGCAGCATCCGTAGCAGCGGTTACATTGTTTTCTGCCGCCGTGGTCCAGGACGGATCCTGCACCATCGCGCCGTCGGCATAGACAGCAGACAGGGTCACCTGCTGGTTGTCATCCACAACCAGCGCCTTGCCCTCGGTCACCGCAGCGCCGCCGCTGGTAAAGCCAATCTCACCGGGGCCGACGAACTCGTGGCCGACCAGGGCATTCTGGGCCTGTTTCAGTGCGGAGGTGGCAGCGTCAATGACATCCTGTGAGGACTCATAGTCCGCATTGACCGCCACGGCCTTATCGTAAGCGGTCTTAAACGCCATACCGTAATCGTAAGCGTAATCCTTGTAATCCACCGCACCGGCATCCGCAATAGCCTGCTGCAAGGCGGAGAAATCGTAGGTAGTATAGGCAATCACCGTGGCGGTGTAGCCGCCGTCCACCGTGGTGGCGGTAATGGTGGCCTTGCCCTGCGATACAAAGGTGATCTTGCCGCTGTTGTCTACCGTGGCAATCTCCGGGTGATCACTGGTAAAGGTGCAGTCCCGCAGCGCCAAGGAAGCAATGGTGGCAGAGGAGGTTACCGTAGGCGTAATGGTCATGGTATCCTGCGGTGAGCCGTGGACCATATCCGTGTCCATACTTACACCGGTCACCGCATAGCGGGTGAAGCAAACAGTGGTGGTGGCAGTGAAGCTGTCGCCCTTCACGGTGGTGATGGTGCAGGTGATCTCTGCCCACTGGTTGCCGCTGTCTGTATTGGTCACCAGCCCGGTGTCGCTGACGGTGACCTTGTCGTTGGAGCTGGACCAGGTGATGCTCTTGTATAGACCGCCGGCAGGCGCCGTTACAGCAGACAGCTGAACGGTCTTGTTCTTCAAGCTCAGGTCATTGTGCAGGTAGCGGATATGACCCGGATTGGGAATGGTCACATTGGCCTGGGCCTCTGTATCTGCCGTCAGGCTCACGCCCTCGGCGATAATGTACTTCACCAAACCGTTGTGGGCGCTTTCCAGCAGCTCCACCTGGGCATCAATCTCAGCCTGGGTGGACAAACCGCTGTCAATCATCACCTTGGCCTGACCACAGGCGGTCTCCAGCACAGCCAGGGAATCCTCCGTGTATATATACTGGCCCTTTGCCTGATTGACCAGGATTTGGTATTCGGCGTACTTGGCTTCCAGCACGGAGTAGTCCGCACGCACGGTTACGGCGCAAGTGGCGGTGTAGCCGCCGTCCAGGGTTTTTACGGTGATGGTGCAGTCGCCCACATCCACCGGCGTAACCAGTCCGTTCTCTACCGTAGCCACAGCCGGGTTCGAGGAGGTCCAGGTTACATCGTTAAAGGTCTTGTTAGAGGAACCGGCAAGCGTTGCATTCAGCTGTACCGGATTCTGGGTCACCAGCAAATTCAACTGGGTCTGATCCAGGCTGACGCCGCTGATCACGCTGCCGCTCATTACAACGGTAAAGCTGCGGCTCAGTGTGCGGCTGTAATGGTCTGTGTTGGTCACCGTCACCTTCGCCCAGCCGTTGGCAGAAGCAGAGGAGGGACTCAGCACCAGCTTGCCATCGGTCTGCGTGGCTTTGATGTTTTTGCTGTCGTCCACCGTCCAGCTGATGCCATTGCTGTCTGCACCCGTCGGCACTACGGCGGCGCTCAGCTCCAGCTTGTTGTTCTCATGCAGCGTATTGGCGTAGCCGTTCTTGCTCAGGTCAATAGACAAGGCGTCGTTGTCGCCAATCGTACCGCTGGTGCGCTGATTATAGCTGCCTATGGCGGTGTTGCGACTGTAACCCACATAGCTTACATCAATAGACTGCACTTTAATGATCTGATGACCCTCCAGCGCAGCGCCGGCCTCTACCAATGCCTGTGCGGCCTGGTTGATCTCGTCCTGGGTCTTGGTGTTGTCGTTCATCACGGACTGGGCTTCCTCATAGGCCTGCTTAAAGGTAATGCCTACGGTGTACTCATAGTCCTGATAATCCGTATCTTTATACTTCTCCAATGCGGCCTGCAGCGCGCTGCGATCACCGCCGGTAGATACGGAGCAGGTGGCGGTGTAGCCGCCGTCATAGGCAATGGCACGCACGGTGGTGGCGCCGGTGGACACAAAGGTCACCAAGCCTTTATCGTCTACGGTGGCGATATTTTCGTTATCGCTCTCCCAATAGAGGTCAGAGATGGATGCCTTGCCCACGCCCAAGGTGCCTGATGGCTGTACCGTCGCCGTCAGCTGATGGGTGTCCCCAATGGAACCGCTGACAGCCGACTCAGAAATGGTAATGCCGGTGGCAGGTGTGTACGCAAAGGATACCCACACATCGTCCGTCCAGGTCTGGCCGAAGTGATCCGTAACCGTACAGGTGATCTTGCCGTAGTAGCCCTCGTTCTTCAACACATTGAAGGAGGTGTTCTTGGCGGGAGAGGCCACGCCGTTTTCAGAAATCACGATCTTGTCGGTAGAAGAGGTCCAGGTAACGGACGCATAGTTGGCATTGTTGGGGTACAGGCGTACATTCAGATCCAGCTTAGCGTCCTTGTATGCGCCGTCGGTAAGCAGCGACACATCATATTGATAGAAGTTGCTGGCCTCCTCGCCGTCCAAATAAATCTCTACATTATTAATATGCGTATATTTCTCCAGGCCCTTGTAAGCGGCGATCAGCTTTTCCAACTGGGCGTCCACTTCTTTTTGGCTGGATGCGTTGGCGTCGATCAAAGCCTGGGACTCGGCGATGGCATCCTGGAAGGCCTGCCAGGTGGCCGGGTAATAGTTGGTTTCTGTCAGCTCCAGCGACTTATAGGTATCGATCTGGGCTTGCAGGGCGTCATAGTTGGTCACCACATTCACCTTGCACTGGGCGGTATAGCCGCCGTCACAGGTGGTCACAGTCACCACGCAGTCGCCACCGCTCTTAAAGGAAACCACGCCGCTCTGGTCCACAGTGGCAACCTCCGGGTCAGAGGTGGACCAAATCACATCTGCCACAGAGGCCTTGCCCACGATGCCAAAGCCGGTGGGCTCCACCGTTGCCTTTAAGGTCTGGCTTTCGCCTACCTTGCCGCCGACGATCTCCGTGGTGTCCAACTTAATGCCGGTAACCGGATCGTTGGCAAAGGCCACATACATGCTATCGGTGTATACATTATCCAGATAGTCGGTGGCGGTTACGGTAATCTTGGCCTGGCAGGCCTTGTTACCTGCGGGCTTCACAATACCGTTGGCGTCTACCTTTACACTGTCGTTATCGCTGCTCCACTTGATGGTGCGATACATAGCGGTCTTGGGTGCCACCTGGGCGTCCAAATCCACAGAGTAGCTGTCATACCGCTTAGAGGTAGACACCTTCACGCTGCGGAACGCGCCGGCATCCGAGCCGTCCTTGTTTACAAGGGTCACACCGGTCAATCCGATATAACCGCCCAGCTTGTAGAACGCGTACAGCAGTTCACGGGCGTAAGTATCACAGCTGTCCTGGGCAGCCATAGGCTCATCATAATAGACATAATAAGCATAGTCCAGCTTTCGGCTGAAGTCCTTATATAATGTTTTATTTTCGTTGGTGCGCTCGATCACCGTGTCCTCGCAGATGTTAATCACCTGCTTTAAGTAATCCTTGTCCGGATACACGGTCACCTGCTTCTCCGCCACAATACCGCCGGAAGCAGACACGCAGTACAGGGTAGCGGTGCCTACATCCACACCGGTAACCACTGCGTCGCCGTTGTCGTTGCCCTTGGGGGCTACGGTCAGCACGCCCTTATCGGAGGAATACCAGTTGGCGCCGTAGCAGGCCTGTGTCGAGGAGGTGGAGCCGCTAAAGGTCATGGCGTGAGACACATCCAGGGTCTTGCCGTTGATCACAGACAGATCGTCACCGTTAATGGTGTTGGTCTTTGCGGCGTTACGCACCACGCAAAGGGTCACCACATCGGACTGAATATCGCCGTCCTCAGACACGCACCAAATATGTACGCTGGAGGCGCTGGTGCAGGAAGCCTTAGCCACCACCTTTACGGTGCCGGCGGTCTTGTCCTCGTCCTTCAGCTCAAACTGATCCGTGTTATCAATATACCATTTTACATTCTTATTGGTGGCGTCTGCCGGGTCCACATTGGCCTTAACCAGCACACCGGAGCCATCATACACTGTGCTGGCAGTAACGGTGGCAAAATCCAGCGTTTCACCGGCCACCTCCGTCTGCTGCTGCTGCAACTTCACGCTATTGGCCAAAACAGCACTCTTTACGGCACTTTCAACAGTCACATCAATGCCGGACACCGGCAGACCGTTGAAAATCGTGGTCTGGGTCTGCACCTGGGAGATGGTGTAATAGCTGCCGTCCAGCAGTTTGTAGCCGGTGGAGGCTTTCAGCACCACCGTGGCGGTGCCGCCGGCCAGCGCCGTGTAGTTACCGTCCTTGTCCAGCCTGGCGATCCCGTCCTCTACCGAGCCGTCGTGGTGGACCGTGGTGGTCTCGCCGGTGGTCTCGTCGGTCACCGTTTCATCATAGGCGTCGCCCGCCCACAAATACTTGGGATTGCCGTCTGCGTCCGTACCGTCCAGCAGCCCCCAGGTAATGTTCAAATTATTGGCCTTGCTTACACGCACCGGGTACACCGTGTAGGTCAGCGTTTGCTGATCGCCGATATTGCAGTCCCGCTGGGCGTGGATCACCGCGTCGCTGAGCACCCGCCCGGTTTTGCCGGTCACGGTAAGCTCTTTGGTTCGCACCACCTGATTGGCGGCGGAAGTTGCCGTGATGGTGCACTTTTGACTGTTTGCCACTGTGCCCATATTCCCCCCGGCGTCACGGCCGGTGATGATACCGGTTTTGGGATCTACATAGGCCACACTTTCATTCGAGGAGGACCAGGTAATATCCGAAACATCGGCCGCAACGGGTTTTGCGTCCGTAATAGCCATTTGGATCTGGGCGCCCTCCTGTACCGTATCCGGACCGGTAATGTTAAAGTCCGTGCAAGGCACACCGTCTACAACGTTAAAAGTGATGGTATCGTTATATTTCAATTTGAGCAGAATGTTGGCGATGATCTTCACCGCAGTAGCCGTCAGCTGTATAGCATCGGCAGAATCGCCCACAATATCCTTAATGGCAAAGCAAGCGTCCAACAGCGCCGCCAGCACATTGCGGTCAATGTCGATACCCAAATACTTGATCAGAATATCCGCCAGTTTTTTGGTATCAATGGTGCCGGTATGGTCCAACTTGTAAATATAGTTGACCAGCTTTAACAGATTGTTGATAAATCCTTCCGTATCCGGCGACACAACGATGGTCACCGTACCGGTGTTCTTAAAGGTTATCAAACCGCTGTCATCCACCGTGGCAATCACCTTGCCCTGGGTAAAGACGGAAGAGCTCTTTACCGAGTAGACCACGCCCATGTGCAGCCGCACCGGGGTGGTCACGGCGCTCAGCTGGCAGGTGGTGCCCTTGGCTACCGTGGTCTCAATCTGGGACTTATTGGTGATATGGGTACCGTTGGGCAGGAAGTTGGCATAAAACGCATCGTTCTTAGTAACCGTCACAGCCAGCTTGTCGTCTGCCTTTACTTCGCCGTTGGCGTCATACAGGGTAACATGAACAACGGAATTGATATTGTCCAGGTATTTGCGCAGGGACTCGATCCATTTGGCGGAATAGGATTCAAAAATCTTGCCCAGGGCAGAATCCGCACCCATGGTCTTTTCAATCAGGGCAATGATCTCGTCCGTGTCCATGGTGTCCACATTCACCTTATCATTGAACAGGGCTTTTTCCAGCGCGGCGCCAGCAATCTTGCCCACCAGCGGCACCGGCTTTACCTCATTGTCAATCCAGTTGTGGATCACAGCACCCTTAGAGGAGTCAAAGGCCTTGACCAGGCCATTTTGGTCCACATCCACCAAAGTGGGCGCCTCGCTGTACCACTTGACATAGCCGTTGTCCGGGATCTCGCAGTCAATGAGCTTGTAGCTCAGTTGCAGCGTCTCGCCCTCCTTCATCGTCTCATGGTAGGCGTTGCCCTCCGCGTCCGTATCTTGTACCGCATTGCCGTCTTCATAAAACAGCTGAATGTTGTACACGCCGATCACGTCGCCCGCCCAGGCAGAAAACGCCGGGGTCAGCACGGTAATCACCGTGAGCACGGACAAAAAGACACTGAGCAAGCGCTTCTTGCTGTACATAAACTTCATAGAACCATCCTTCCCCTTTGCCGCAACGACAGCACCCCTTGCACTGCCCGCTTAGCGCCTGTATTTCGGCGCACCGCGACAACATTTATACATAATAATTATAAAACATAAATAAAGCTATTGCAACGCACTTTCCGCGATTTTACCCCGAAAACATGCCAAACTTTGGCACCGGCTTTTGTGGATTATCGACAAAGAAAAATGAACGAAAAATAAATAAAGGACGGAATGCGAATATCCGTCCTTTAACTTTTTGTATATGTTTATATTACATTGAGTACACCCAAAAAGGCCTTAGAGCCGTCCGGATGTTCAATCACTTTGCGGCTGTCCCGCACACGCAGGGCACAGGCGTCACCAATATAAAGGGTGTATTCCACCGTTAAGAGTCGCCGATCCGCTGCGCCGGTGCGCAGTTGCACGGCCACAGCCGCCGCCTCGTTCTCATCCATCAGCCGCGCCAAATTGCCGGAGAACAGCTGGAACAGCTCCGTTCTGGAATAGCCAATAAACTGGATAAAATCCTCGCTGACCAAGTCCAGCTGCAAAGGATCGTCCGTGCCTGTAAAGAAAGTGGCGCCGGGCAGGTTCTTAAACAGACTCACCATCCGCTGCGCCTCTCGGTCCGCCTTTTCCTCCGCCGCCTTAATGCGGGTAATATCCGTAAATACGGCGTGAAACACCGGGCACTCGCCCTGGTAGCGCTGAATACCCGCCCGCAGCTGGCACCAAATAAATTCGCCCTCATGCACCCGCACCCGGCACTCGCAATCCACTTCCTCCCCTACGGCCATGGCGCGACCGATGGCCTGAAATACCCCGGAGCGGTCGTCCGGGTGAAGCAGTTCGTCCAGCCGATAGGCCCGCAGGCGGCTGCTCTCCTGGGAGGTGCCAAACAACCGACAGCAGCCTTTATTCAGATACAGGCACTCAATGTGCATTTCCGGCGTGACCTTAAACAGACACACGCCGCCGCACACCAGGTCGATAAGCTCATTCATCTCCACCGCCTGGGCCCGCAGCTGCTCCTGGCGCCGCCGGCTCTCGGACACATCCGCAAAGGTCATGCGGCACAGGGTGGAGTCCTCGTAATTCTGACCCACACAATGGACAAAGAGCGGCGTGCCCTTTTTGTCCAGCAGATCCATGGTCATATATGTAAATCGGGCGCCCTTTTTGCAGATGTTTTGCATCACCCGCTCCCGGTCCGCCGGCTTTAATTTGTCGTACAGGAACAGCTTGCCCTGTTTGATCTTAGACGGGTGCACACCGGCAAACTGGGCAAAGTGGCTGTCTGCGTCTACCACCTGCAAATCGTTGGCCTTATCCACCACCACATTCATAAATTCAACTTCATAGGGGGCTGGGTCCATATTTTCCCGCTGCGTGGCTCCCACCTCTCTTTCTCTGCTTCTCAGCGCTGTCTATCTCTGCAAAATTCTTTCTGAAACGGCGGCAGACCGCCTGTCTGCGCGCCATAGCCATTATAGCACACTTTCTTCCCCATTTGCGAACGATTTTTTACAAGTTAGTAAAATTTTCATAAAGTCCGTAAAAATTTCATAAAACGGTAGGCAATCGGCCGGATTTGTGCTATTATATCTTTATTCTATACACCCGGAGTGAATACTATCAGTTAGGAGAACCCCCATGGCAAATGTTTATCGGATTTTTGTGGAAAAGAAGAAAGGCAACGACATTGAGGCCATGCAGATCTTAACGGATCTGCGCCAAAATGTGGGCATTACAGCGCTCACCGGCCTGCGGCTTATTAACCGCTACGATGTGCAGGGCGTCAGCGAGGCGGAGTTCCGCCGTGCCGTGCACGGGGTCTTTGCCGAGGACAATCTGGACAATACGGCAGACGAAGTGACCTTCGCCCCCGGCGAGCGGGTGTTTGCCATGGAGTTCCTGCCCGGTCAGTACGACCAGCGGGCAGACAGCGCCGCCCAATGTATTCAGCTGCTCACCGCAGGAGAATGTCCCCGGGTAGCCAGCGCCAAGGTGATCGCCCTTGCCGGCGACATTACGGATGCGGAGTTCGACAAGATTAAATCCTACCTGATCAACCCGGTGGAGAGTCGGGAGGCCACCATGGCCAAGCCGGAGAGCCTGGATCTGACTGCCGATGTACCGGCGGACATTGCGCGCATTGCCGGCTTTATCTCCAAGAGCGATGACGAAATCGCCGCTTACCACAGCCAAATGGGCTTTGCCATGAGTGTGGAGGACCTAAAGTGGGTGCGGGACTACTTTAAGAACGAAGAACACCGGGATCCCAGCTTAACGGAGCTGAAAGTGATTGACACCTACTGGTCCGACCACTGCCGCCACACCACCTTTTCCACCAAGCTGGACAAGATCACCGTGGAGGAAAGCAAGTACGCCGCCGCAGTGGAGGACGCCCTGCACCTGTACCTGGATATGCGCGGCGCCCTGTATGCCGGCAAAAACAAAGACATTTGCCTGATGGATATGGCCTGCATCGGCACCAAATATCTGAAGTCACAGGGCAAGGCGGACAATCTGGACGAGAGCGAGGAGATCAACGCCTGCTCCATTGAAGTACCGGTAACGGTGGACGGCAAGACCGAGCAGTGGCTGGTGCAGTTTAAGAACGAGACCCACAACCACCCCACGGAGATTGAGCCTTTCGGTGGCGCGGCTACCTGCCTGGGCGGCGCCATTCGTGACCCGCTGAGCGGGCGCGCCTATGTGTACCAGGCTATGCGGGTTACCGGCTCCGGCGATCCCACCACCGCCTTTGCAGACACCCTGGAGGCCAAGCTGCCCCAGCGGAAGATCACGACCGGCGCTGCCCAAGGTTACAGCAGCTACGGCAACCAAATCGGACTGGCCACCGGCCAGGTCACCGAGCTGTACGACGCCGGGTATGTGGCCAAGCGTATGGAGATCGGCGCAGTGATCGGCGCCTCTCCCAAAGAGAATGTGGTGCGGGCGTGTCCTACCCCCGGCGATATCATTGTGCTGCTGGGCGGGCGCACCGGCCGTGACGGCTGCGGCGGCGCCACCGGCTCCTCCAAGGCCCACAATTCCGAATCTATCGAAACCTGCGGCGCCGAGGTGCAAAAGGGTAATCCTCCCACCGAGCGCAAAATTCAGCGGTTGTTCCGCAACAAGGATGTATCCACCCGCATTAAGCGCTGCAACGACTTTGGCGCCGGCGGCGTGTGTGTAGCCATCGGCGAGCTGGCAGACGGCCTGACCGTGGATCTGGACAAGGTACCCAAGAAGTACGAGGGATTGGACGGCACAGAGCTGGCCATCTCCGAGAGCCAGGAGCGCATGGCTGTGGTGCTGGATCCCAAGGATGTGGACGCCTTTATTGCCGCAGCTTATAAAGAGAACTTAGAGGCCACCCCGGTGGCCGTGGTCACGGACAACAATCGACTGGAAATGACCTGGCGTGGCGACAAGATCGTGGACATCAGCAGGGATTTCCTGAACACCAACGGTGTGACCCAGCACGCCACCGCGTCCATTGCCCCCATTGACGAGAGCAAAAACTATTTACATACCGTACCGGCAGAGCTGCAAGGGTTGTCTCTGTCCGCTGCGCTGAAAGCCAATCTGTGCCGACTGGAAGTCTGCTCCCAAAAGGGACTGGTGGAGCGGTTCGATTCCTCCATCGGCGCCGCCACGGTAAATATGCCTTACGCCGGCGTGTACCAGCTGACCCCGGAGGAGGCCATGGTAGCCAAGCTGCCCCTGGAGCACGGCCAAACGGACGACGCTACGGTGATGGCCTACGGCTTTATCCCCGGCGTATCTCGCTGGAGCCCCTTCCATTCCGCCGCCTTTGCAGTAACGGAGAGCCTTGCGAAACTGGCTGCCGTGGGCTGCGACCCGGCAGAAGCACGGCTCACCTTCCAGGAATATTTTGAGCGCCTGGGCAACAAGCCGGAGCGCTGGGGCAAGCCCGCTGCCGCCCTGCTGGGCGCCCTGACCGCACAGGCCGGGTACGGCACCCCCTCCATTGGCGGTAAAGACTCTATGAGCGGCTCCTTTAACGAACTGGATGTACCGCCTACCTTGGTGAGCTTCGCCGTGGGTATGAGCAAGGCGTCTCACACCGGCACCGCCCTGCTGCAGCACCCGGGCAGCAAAGTGTATCTGCTGCAAATTCCGGTAAATGAGGCCACCGGTCTGCCGGATTACAAAAACGCTATGGCCCTGATGCAGGCGGTTTGCGCCGGCGTGCAGGACAAGTCCGTTCTCTCTGCCGCTGTGGTGAAAGAGGGCGGCACCGCTGCCGCCGTGTGCAAGATGGCCTTCGGCAGCAAACTGGGCTTTACCTTTGCCCAGGGGTTGGACGCTGCCACCCTGTTTGCACCCTATGAGGGCAGCTTTGTGGTAGAAATCCCCGAGGATGGCGTCCTGGCCGACAGCCTGGCACCCTATGCCACCGCCCTGGGCACCGTCAACGGCAACGGAATCTTTATTTTGGACGGCGATGTGCTGACCGCAGACGAACTGATCGCCGCCTGGAGCAGCAAGCTGGAGAGCGTGTTCCCCACAGACAGCGGCAAGAGCGCGACAGTGGAGGATGTGCCGCTCTATAAAGAGCGCTCCATTTTCGTCAGCCAAAACAAGGTGGCGCGGCCCCGGGTATTCATTCCCGCGTTCCCCGGCACCAATTGCGAGGTAGACACCGCCCGCGCCTTTGAACAGGCCGGTGCGGACCCCCATATCTTAGTCGTAGGCAACCTGACCCCTGCCGCCATTAACGAGACCATTGAGAAGATGGTGGAGGAAATTAAGCAGGCGCAGATCGTGATGCTGCCCGGCGGCTTCTCCGGCGGTGACGAGCCGGAAGGCTCCGGCAAGTTCATTGCCACCACCTTCCGCAACCCGGCGGTGGCCGAGGCGGCCACCCAGCTGCTCAACTGCCGGGACGGCTTAATGCTGGGTATCTGCAACGGCTTCCAGGCCCTGATCAAGCTGGGTCTGGTGCCCTACGGCAAGATTGTGAACATTCAGGAGAACGACCCCACCCTGACCTTTAATACCATTGGCCGCCATATCAGCCAAATGGCTTACACCCGGGTCACCAGCACCAAATCCCCGTGGCTGGCAGGCACCCAGGCAGGCGACATGTTTGCCGTGCCCATCTCTCACGGTGAGGGCCGGTTCGTAGCAGATGAGGCCACCCTGCGCCGGTTGGCAGAGAACGGCCAGATCGCTACCCAGTATGTGGACCCGGACGGCAATGTGGCCACGGATATGCCCTTTAACCCCAACGGCTCCGTATGGGCGGTGGAAGGCATTACTTCCCCGGACGGCCGCGTGCTGGGCAAAATGGGTCACTGCGAACGCAAGGGCGAAAATCTATACAAGAACGTACCCTTTAACAAGGATATGCAGATCTTTGAGTCCGGCGTTAAATACTTCAAATAAGTGCAATTTCAGCCGCCGTCTGCTCTCGCAGGCGGCATAGGCTTTTCAGGAGGATCCGTATGAAATATGTTGTAGTGCTGTGCGACGGCATGGCAGACTACCCGGTGCCCGCCCTGGGCGGCAAAACCCCCATGATGGTGGCAAAGAAGCCCCATATCGACGCCCTGGCCGCCAAGGCAGAGGTAGGGCTGGTGCGCACCGTAGCGCCGGGACTGAAGCCCGGCTCCGATGTAGCCAATATGAGCGTGCTGGGCTTTGACCCCCACCGATTTTACACCGGGCGCAGCCCGCTGGAGGCCGCCTCCATCGGCATTGATATGAAAGACAGCGATGTGTCCCTGCGCACCAACCTGGTGACCCTCAGCGACAAGGGTGAGCCCTTTGCCGACAAGGTGATCGAGGACTACTGCGCCGACGATATTTCCACTGAGGAGGCTCGCCAGCTGATAGAAGCGGTGCAGGCAGCCTTTGGCGGCGGAGAATATGATTTTTACACCGGCGTATCTTACCGCCACTGTTTGATCTGGCACGGCGGCACCACAGAGCTGGGCAATATGACCCCACCCCATGACATTACCGGCAAGGTAATCGGCCCCCATCTCTCCACCGCAGAGACGGCGCGCCCTCTGCTGGAGATGATGGAAAAGTCCTTTGACCTGCTAAAGGACCACCCGGTGAACAAAGCCCGCGTGGCTGCCGGTCATCGCCCGGCCAACTGCATTTGGCTATGGGGCGAGGGCAAGCGCCCGGCGCTCCAGCCCTTTGAGGCGCTGTACGGCATCAAGGGCGGTATGGTCTCTGCCGTAGACCTGCTCAAGGGCATTGCCAACTGCGCCGGCATGGAAGTGGCAGAAGTGCCCGGCGCCACCGGTTATATTGACACCGACTTTGAGGGCAAAGCCAAGGCGGCGCTGGATCTGCTGACGCGCAACGATCTGGTGTATGTGCACTTTGAGGCGCCGGACGAGTGCGGCCACCGCAACGAACCGGAAAACAAAGTAAAAGCCATTGAGATGATCGACAGCCGGGTACTGCCCATTCTGGAAGAGGGACTGGAACAGTACGAGGATTACAAGATCCTGCTGCTGCCGGACCACCCCACCCCCATTGTGACCCGCACCCACGCCAGCGACCCGGTGCCCTACCTGCTGTACCAAAAGTCCGCACCCAAGACGGGGGTAGACACCATCAATGAGGAGACCGCTAAGGCCACCGGCATTTATATGGAGAACGGCCCGGCGATGATGCCCCACTTCCTGGGGCAGGACGCCTAAGGCAAAAAATATGAATTTAACGGAGATGGAAAAGATATGAAACTGGCAACGATTTGTGTACAGGGGGCCTACCGCCCCAAAAACGGCGAGCCCCGGGTGGTGCCTATTGTGCAAAGCACCACATATAAATACGACTCCAGCGTGGAGATGGGCGACCTGTTTGACCTAAAGAAAAGCGGCTACTTCTACTCCAGACTGCAAAACCCCACCTGCGACACGGTGGCGGCCAAGATCGCTATGCTGGAGGGGGGCGTGGCCGGTATGCTCACCGGCAGCGGCCAGGCGGCCAACTTTTACGCCATCTTTAACATTGCCGGCGCCGGTGACCACATTGTCAGCTCTACCGCCATTTACGGCGGCACCTACAATCTGTTTAATGTGACCCTGCGCAAGCTGGGCATTGACTTTACCTTTGTGTCGCCCAGCGCCACGGAGGAGGAGCTGGCGGCAGCCATCCGCCCCAACACCAAGGCTATTTTTGGTGAGACCATCTCCAACCCCAGCTTGGAGATTTTGGATATTGAAAAGTTCGCCCGGGTGGCCCACAAGGCCGGTGTGCCGCTGATCGTGGACAACACCTTTGCCACCCCCATCAATTGCCGCCCCTTTGACTTTGGGTGCGACATTGTAACCCACTCCACCACCAAATATATGGAGGGCCACGCCTCCACCGTTGGCGGTGCCATTGTGGACAGCGGCAACTTTGACTGGACCCAAAATGACAAGTTCCCCGGCTTGACCACCCCGGACGACAGCTATCACGGCATTACCTACACCGAGGCATTCGGCAAGGGCGCCTACATCACCAAGGCGGTGGTGCAGCTGATGCGGGACCTGGGCGCGGTGCAAAGCCCCAACGAGGCGTTCCTGCTGAATGTGGGACTGGAGAGCCTGCACCTGCGGATCCCCCGCCATTGCGAGAACGCCAAGAAAGTGGCGGCCTACTTAAAGCAGCACCCGGCGGTGACCTGGGTGGAGTGTGCCATGCTGGAGGGCGATCGCCAGTACGATCTGGCGCAGAAGTATATGCCCCGCGGCACCTGCGGCGTGGTGAGCTTTGGGGTCAAGGGCGGCCGTGCAGCCGCCACCACCTTTATGGACAGCCTGGAGCTGGCAGCCATCGTCACCCATGTGGCAGACGCTCGCACCTGCTGCCTGCACCCGGCATCTACCACCCATCGCCAGCTGACGGACGAACAGCTGGCGGCCTGCGGCGTGCGCCCGGATTTGGTGCGCCTGAGCGTAGGCATTGAGGATATTGACGACATTTTGGCAGACCTGGAACAGGCCCTGGCAAAGATCTGACGCCGATGGACGAAAAACATGCACCCACCTCGGCGCATAATCACAATCACGACCACACCCATACCCGGGAGGTGGTCAATCGACTGGCCCGGGCCATCGGCCACCTGCAAAAGGTGAAGCAAATGGTAGAGGACGGCGAGGATTGCTCCCAGGTGCTGGTGCAGCTGGCGGCGGTCAAGTCCGCCTTAAACAGCACCGGCAAGGTGTTGAATTCATAGCGATGACGGTGGCGCTCCTGGATGTGTTCCGTTCCATAAGCTTCATAAGCCTTGCTACCTTTCTGCAAGATACATTCGTAGGCTCCCAGACGCATTGTTCCACCCATGTTTGTGATGGATTTCTGCTCTTCCATAATGTCGATGACATTATGCGGAGTCTTTTCGTTCATTTCGCGTGAATCTGCATCGGTATATCCCAGCACGTTGCGTGCGAATTCAATGGCGATACACTGCATTCCCAGGCAAATACCGAAAGTCGGAATATCATGTGTGCGTGCGTATTTGATAGCCACGAACTTACCGGAAATACCACGTTCACCGAATCCCGGACCT
>OGXD01000470.1_pt1 | contig 36247 bp, 30 predicted proteins | sample 1576211 | NCBI WGS metagenome assembly OGXD01 (sample SAMEA3541470, study PRJEB24748) | human gut metagenome | biome: human gut; feature: human-associated habitat; material: faeces | place: China | collected 2012
AAGGGTCTGCAAAACCCTCATCCACCAGTTCAAATCTGGTCGTCACCTCCAAAAGTTCCCGGAAGCTGCGGCTTCCGGGATTTTTTGTTTTGCTTTTCTTTTCCCCGTTCCCGTGTTACAATGGGGATACTATTTTTGCGAAGGGGGCCGGCAAAGTGCTCTTGAATTCCAGCGAATATCTGAATACCGTTGAATCCATCAAGCAGGAAATTCGCGTGGCGCAGTATCGCGCATCTGTCAGTGTCAACCGGGAGCTTCTGCTTCTCTATCATATGATCGGCAATACGATCAATGCACATAAGACCTGGGGCAGCAAATTCATTGAAAGCCTTTCTGCCGATATCAAACTTGCTTTTCCGGACGCTTCCGGTTATTCCGTTCGGAACTTGAAGTATATGGCAAAATTTGCACTTGCTTACCCTGACGAGGAATTTGTGCAACAGCCTGTTGCACAAATTCCGTGGGGACACAATACCGTTCTCCTGGATAAGCTTTCCTCACCAGAAGAACGCCTATGGTACGCTGAAAAAGTTATTGAAAACGGTTGGTCTCGGAATGTTTTGATTCATCAGATCGAGGGTGGATTATATCAACGTCAGGCCATTGCATCAAAAATCACAAATTTTGAAGCTCGTCTGCCCGCCTCGCAAAGTGAGCTTGCCTTGCAAACGATGAAAGACCCCTATCTCTTTGATTTTATCCCTTTGAAGGAAAATATGCTTGAGCGGGATATCGAGCAGGCTCTTGTCAAAGATGTCACCAAGCTTTTGCTGGAGCTGGGCACTGGCTTTGCTTTTCTGGGCAACCAGTATCATCTGAATGTCGGCGGTGATGATTTTTATATCGACCTGCTGTTTTATAATCTGAGCCTGCGCTGTTATGTTGTGATCGAATTGAAAACCGGTGAATTCAAACCAGAGTATGCCGGACAGCTCAATTTCTATCTTTCTGCGGTAGATGGATTACTGAAAAAAGAGCAGGATCACCCTTCCATCGGCCTTCTTCTCTGCAAAAGCAAGAACGATCTGGTTGCAGAGTACTCCCTTAAAGATATGAGCAAACCCATCGGAGTCAGCGCATACCGTATCACAAGCTGCCTGCCGGAAGAGTTTGAAAAGCAGCTGCCTTCTGTTGAGGATCTTCAAAAGCGAATTTTGTAAGGCAGATTTTTCCCCGTTCCCGTGTTACAATGAGGATACTATTTTTGCGGAAAGGAGGGCCTGCCATGCCCGCTGAACATCACACCACCCTGACCCCGGACACGCCGGTGCGCTACCTCAAGGGCGTGGGGCCCAAGACCGCCGAGCGGTTTGAGAAGCTGGGCATCGTGACACTGGCCGATCTGCTCTGCCACTATCCCCGGCGTTACATCGATTTTTCCCGTCCCTACTCCATTGCCGAGGCCCCGCCAGACACCGAGTGCGTGGTGAAGGCCGAGGTGTTCGCCAAACCTGCCGGGCGCATCCTGCCGGGCGGGCGGCGGATGGAGCGCATCACCGCCGGGGACGATGTTTCCAGCCTGGAGATCACCTGGTTCAACAATCCCTATGCCACCCAGAAGCTGGAGCTGGGGCAGGAATACTATTTTGAGGGCATCGTGACCGGCGGAATGCTTCGCCGTCAGATGGTCAACCCGCAGGTGCGCACAGCGGCACAGATCACCGCCGCTCCCTTCGAGGCCGTTTACCCCCAGACCGAGGGGCTTTCCAGCACCGTGATCGCAAAATGCATCCGGCAGCTGCTCCCCCATGCGGAGCTCCTGCCCGACCCGCTGCCAGAGGAGATGCTGAAAAAATACCGCCTGCTCTCCAAGGCCGATGCTGTGCGGGCCATCCACTGCCCTGCCACGGAAGAGGAGGCTTTTGCAGCCCGGCGGCGGCTCATCTACGAGGAGCTGCTGGTGCTCCAGTTGGGCATTGGACGAATGAAGAACCGGGGCAGCGCCTCCACCGGTGCACCCATGCAGCGGCTCGACCCGGCCCCCTTCTGGGCATCGCTCCCCTTCTCCCCCACCGGTGCCCAGCGCCGGGCAGTAGACGAAATTCTGACCGATCTGTCCGGCAGCACCTCCATGAACCGCCTTTTGCAGGGCGATGTGGGCAGCGGCAAGACGCTGGTTGCCGCCGCCGCCATCTGGGCCTGCATCCGCAGCGGATATCAGGCGGCCCTGCTGGCCCCCACCGAGATCCTTGCCGCCCAGCACGCAGAGAATCTGAACCGGATGCTGGCCCCCTTCGGGATGCGTGTGGCCCTGCTGACCGGCGGTATGAAGGCCGCCGCCCGCCGCACCACGCTGGCCGCCATCCGCAGTGACGAGGCCGACCTTGTGGTGGGCACCCACGCCATCCTGAGCGAGGGCGTGGAGTTTGCCCGGCTGGGTCTGGCTGTGGTGGACGAGCAGCATCGCTTTGGCGTGCGCCAGCGCGGAATGCTGGCCGAAAAGGCCGCGAACCCCCATCTGCTGGTGATGAGCGCCACGCCCATTCCACGCACACTGGGCCTGCTGATCTACGGTGATCTGGACATTTCCATTCTCGACGAGCTGCCCCCGGGCCGCAAGCCCGTCAAGACCCGGTGCATCACCGGAAAAAAGCGGCGGGATCTCTACGGCTTTCTTGACCGGGAGATCGGGGCCGGACGGCAGGTGTATATCGTCTGCCCTGCCATCGAGGACACGCCGGACGGCGGGCTGAACGCCGTGAAGAGTTACTACGAGGACATTGCCAAAGCCCTTCTCCCCGACCGCCGGGTCGGCCTGATGCACGGTAAGCTCAAGCCAAAGGAAAAAGCCGCTGTAATGGACGATTTCAAGGCCGGCCGGCTGGATGCCCTGGTATCCACCACCGTCATCGAGGTGGGCGTGGATGTACCCAACGCCACCGTCATGGTCATCGAGAATGCCGAGCGCTACGGCCTGAGCGCCCTGCACCAGCTGCGGGGCCGCGTGGGCCGGGGTGCCGCCGAGAGCTGGTGCTTCCTTGTCAGCGACAACACCGCCGAGAGCGTCCAGAAGCGGCTCAGGTTCCTCTGCTCCACCTCGGACGGCTTCGCCGTGGCGCAGTTCGACCTTGAGACCCGCGGCCCCGGCGACTTTTTCGGCAGCCGACAGCACGGCCTGCCCACTCTGCAGATCGCCGACCTGATGAACGACACCCGCACCCTTCACGCCGCCCAGGCCGAGGCCGCCGCTCTGCTGGCCGCAGACCCCCTGCTGGAAGCACCGGAGCACAGCCTGCTCGCCGCGCAGGTCGAACAGATGTTCACAAAAGCCGGAGCCATGAATTGAAACAATAAAAAGAACCGGTTTCCATATATTTTAAATGAGAAAGGCTCCTGCAAAAGCAGGAGCCTTTCTCATGATTACCATTCTGTCATCGGTTCAGGCTTTGCGCCGCCTTGGCGATCACAGCCAGCAGATCGACCAGATGTTCCACGTCCATCTGGCCGCTGTTGTTGGCAAAGGCATAGAAGCAGCCCTGCACGCAGAACGAAAGCAGGATGCCCCGGTCGGGGTCCGCTGCAAAGGTGGGGTCTTTGGCAGCCAGACGGTCTCGCAGACCCTTTTCAATGCAGTTGGCAAAGATCCCCAGCCTTGCCCCGGAGAAAAGGATGTTCACCGCCTCCTGGTTCTGAACAAAGGCATGGAACAGTTCACGGGTCAGCTGCTCTGTGTGTGCAGCGGTAAGCCCCACATTGGGCACACTGTCCAGAATGACATGGATGAGCTTGTTCTCCAACCGGCTGGACAGCTCATAGATATCCTCATAGTGGGCATAAAAGGTGGATTTGTTCACCTTGGCCAGTGTGCACAGGTCTTTGATCCTGATCTTCTCCAGCGGCTGGCGGGCACGCAGCTCCATGAATGCCTTTTCGATGGCGCGGTCAGTCTTTTCAATGCGGATGTCCAAAATAATCCACCACTTTCATTGTTTCGTTGGATATCCAACGCTTTTCGTTTTTCGGGGATAGACAGTTTGTTCGAGTTTTCTTACAATATCAATAGAGAATTCCTTTCTCTCTCAATGCCGCTTCGATCCTCTGGAATGTTTCTTCATCCGGGCAGCGGAGGGTGTGCAGGTGCACGCCGCCGGTCATCCGGCTGAGCAGGCACTCCGGGGTATTGGCTGCCTGGGTGATAAAGGTGTCCACATCGTATCGGCTGGCGAGGTTCAGGTTGCCCCGCAGTTCGCCGTAAAGCGGGTTTTCCACCGCCACATCGACCACCACGCCTCCCTGATCCACCACCGTGTAAAGCTCGGTGCGCATCTCATCGGCAGTCCTGTGCACACAGGCCAGGATGCCGGTGTAGCCGCCGGGGGTCGGGTGGAACTGATACCCCCGCGGGGTGGCCTCAATCTCGGCCCCGCCTGCCCGCAGAAGGGCCACGTCCCCCACCACGATCTGGCGGCTGACCCCCAGCTTTGCGGCCAGTGCACTGGCACTGATGGGTGCGCTGGCCCCATGGAGCTGTTGCAAGATCTTTTCCCGGCGCTGTGCTGCGTTCATTGTTGTTCCCCCTGTCAGCATTTTTCCCTATTATAATAGTGCATGACAGGTGTCCTGTCAATCCAGACGCAGGACCGTGGCGTAATTGGAGGGCAGCTGGACCTTCATCCGGCCAGATGCAAGGCTGACCATCACATTCTCAGCGCCCACGGTATCGGCCAGCAGGTCCGTTGCAGTGTTGGCCTCCACCGGCAGCTGGAACTCCATCTCCGCCGGGCCGTCGCCGTTGTTGAATACAGCCACCAGGGCTTTTCCATCCAGCACCCGGGCAAAGGCATAGCACTGGGTGGTCAGCTGGAGCTCCTTCACCTCGCCCCAGCTCAGGGCCGGGTATTCGGCCTTCAGCCTGCCCAATGCGGCGTACACACTGGTGACGGGGTTGGTGGTCAGGTCATCCCGGAACTTGTCCAGCTCCAGGCAGGGGCGCAGGGGCCAGTCGCTGCCCCACTCCTTTTTGCCCTCGATGCCAAATTCGGAGCCGTAATAGATGGACGGAATGCCCCAAAGCGTGTATACTAGAATTGCAATGTGCCGGATGTGCGCCTTGTTCCGCAGCTTATTGGGCAGGCGCTCCACATCGTGGTTGTCCGAGAAGGTATAGAGCCGGGTGTCGTGGCAGAGCCCCTGCAGGCGGCGCATGGTGTGTGCGATCTCAAAATAGTTGTGGTCGTTGTGGCCGCTCCACAGGCCCTTGTGCAGCTCATAGTTGGTAACAGAGTGGAGCATTTCAGGGTTGGCCCAGCGGCTGTAATCGCCGTGGATGACCTCGCCCATCAGCCAGAACTCAGGCTTGACCTCGTTGGCAAGACGGCGCAGGCCCTTCATAAAGTCAAAGTCCAGCACATCCGCTGCATCCAGCCGGATGCCGTCAATATCGAATGCATCGACCCAGAAGCGGATGGTATCATAATGGTAGTTCTGCACCTCGGGGTTGCGCTGGTTCAGCTTGACCAGCAGGTTGAAGCCGCCCCAGTTGCCGTAAGAAAAGCCGTCGTTGTACTCGTTGTTGCCCCAGAAGTTCACATCGCAGAACCAGTCCTTATAGCGGGCGTTCTCGCGGTTGGCCTGCAGGTCTTTGAAGGCAAAGAAATCCCGGCCCACATGGTTGAACACACCGTCCACAATGACCTTCTGGCCCCGGGCGTGGCAGTTGGCCACAAACTCCCTGAACTCTTCGTTGGTGCCCAGGCGGCGGTCCACCCGGCGGTAATCGATGGTATCATAGCCGTGGGAGCCGCTCTCGAACAGCGGGCCGATATAAATGGCCGTGCAGCCCAGATCTTTGGAGGCGTGCTCGGCCCAGGCGTTCAGCTTTGCGAACGCACCCGGTGTGGGCTGGCCGTCGTTTTCGTGCGCACAGCCGCACAGGCCCAGCGGATAAATGTGATAAAAAACTGCGGTATCATACCATGCCATAGTTACTCTCTCCCATATCATTTCTTCTGCCGCCCAGCAGCGGCAGGCTCAGTATACCACAAACTCCGCCAATTGTGTGGATGTTTGATAAATTTTCCGCATAGTCTCTGTTAAAATCAGCAAGTGTGACGATTTTGATTAAAAATTATTGGTAAATATGACCGGGTGTATCCCGTTGAGAAAAGGAGAAATCTGCATGAATTTTCCCACCATCGACCGCTCGTTCTTTGCGGGCGAATGCTTTGATGCCTACCGTGTGCTGGGCGCGCACCCCTGCCGGGATGACTTTGGGCAGGAGGGCTGGCGGTTTGCCGTGTGGGCCCCGGGTGCTGTGGCTGTGGAGATCTGCGGCGGCTTTGACGGCTGGGGGCCGGGCGTTCCCATGCAGAAGGCCGACACCGGCGTGTGGAGCGGCTTTGTGCCCGGCCTTGCCGAGGGAGAGCTGTACAAATACCGCATCCACGGCAAGGATGGCAGCACCGTGATGCGGGCTGACCCCTACGCCTTTTCCACTGAGCTGCGGCCCGGCACGGCCAGCAGGCTGGCCCGGATGGACTTTGCCTTTGACGATTCCAGCTGGATGGAGCGGCGGGACAAGTGCCGCAACCTGCCCCTGAACATCTATGAGCTCCATGCAGGCAGCTGGAAGCACAAGCCCAACGCCACCCGCGAGGACAGCTCGGACGGCTGGTACAATTACCGGGAGCTGGCCCGGGAGCTGATCCCCTGGCTGCTGGATCACCGCTTCACCCATGTGGAGCTGCTGCCGCTGGCAGAGCATCCCTTTGACGGCAGCTGGGGCTACCAGACCACCGGTTACTTCTCTGTCACCAGCCGCTACGGCGACCCCGCCGACTTTGCGGCCTTTGTCAACGCCTGCCACCGGATGGGCATTGGTGTCATCATGGACTTTGTGCCCGTCCACTTTGCCGCCAACGGCGACGCGCTCGCCAACTTTGACGGCACCCACCTCTACGAGTACGACAGCGATGTGGGCCACAGCGAGTGGGGCACCTGCAACTTCAACTATTACCGCCGGGAGGTGTGCAGCTTCCTGAACAGCGCCGCTGCCCTCTGGATGGATGTCTACCACTGCGACGGCATCCGGATGGATGCCATCTCCCGCGCCCTTTATTGGCAGGGCGACCCCAACCGCGGCGTGAACGAGGGCGCTGTTACCTTCCTGCGGAACCTGAACCACGGCCTGAACGAGCGCTGGCCCACCGGCATCTACACCGCCGAGGACTCCACCAACTTCCTCAAGGTCACCGCCCCCACCCGCTACGACGGCATCGGTTTCGATTATAAGTGGGACATGGGCTGGATGCACGACACGCTGGATTATTTTGCCACGCCCTTTGGTGAGCGGCCCGATGCCTACCACAAGCTGACCTTCAGCATGCAGTATTTCTACAATGAGCTGTATCTGCTGGCACTCAGCCACGACGAGGTGGTGCACGGCAAAAAGACCATCATTGATAAGCTGTGGGGAACTTACGAGGAAAAATGCGCCCAGCTGCGCACCCTTTACTTCTACATGTACACCCACCCGGGCAAAAAGCTGAACTTTATGGGCAATGAGCTGGGGCATTTCCGGGAGTGGGATGAGAAAAAGGAGCTGGACTGGGGCCTGATGAAGTATCCCTTCCACGACAGCTTCCAGAAATATTTTGCCGAGCTGGGCCGCCTGTATGCCACCGAACCCGCCCTCTACGATGGCGAATACAACCCGAACTGCTTTGAGTGGATCGCCTGCGAGAGCCGGGACGAAGGTGTGTACGCCTGGCTGCGGAAGGGCGCGGGCCAGACCATCCTCTGTGTGATGAACACCCAGAATACCGCCCACAAAAAGTTCCCGCTCTACTTCCAGTACCCCTGCGCCGCCGATGAGCTGCTGAACAGCGAGGCTGCCTGCTGGAACGGTGCGGACCGCAGCCGCACCAGACACCTGCACACCACCGATGGCGGCGTGTACGGCCGGGACTACACCCTGAGCGTGGATCTGCCCGCCATGGGCAGCCGGATGTACCGCATCACGCCGGAGGCTCCCCACCCGGAGGCCGCGCAGGCCTCTGCCCGCAAGGCCGCCGCCCAGAAGCGCAAGGCCACCATCGCGGCAAAGCAGAATTCCAAAAAGTAATATCACATTCAAAATATCCCGTCTGCTGAAATGCAGGCGGGATATTTTATCTTCCGGGGGCCTGCCCTCTTGCCTGCGCCGCCCGGAACCATTATACTGTAAGCTGTAATATTGTGGTTCAAAACCGAGGAGCATGTACAATGTCAACGATACTTTCTGAAAAAAAGGCCCTTTCGCCCTGGGCAAAAGGCGGCATCGGGCTGGGTGCCGGAGCACTCCTGCTGGTGCTGGTGGGCCTGCTGTTCCCCACCGCGGCGGCGTTCTTCCCGCTGGTGAGCCTGTGGTGCAGCTGTGTGCTGTTCTACGGCGCGCTGTGGGTGCTGCACACTGCCGGTGTGGAGCTGGACTTCTTCCACCGCGCAGCCATCATCGCCTTCTGGGCCGGAGCTGTGCTCTACTTCTATTGGGCGCTGGGTCGGCGGCAGTTCATTTACGCCTGGGATTATGTGAACTACATTCAGAAGCAGTTCAATACCGAAGCGGCTTTTGCGCTGGGTCCGGTGGCCGGTTTTAAGTACATCATAAGCACATTTTCTGAAGACTACACCAATTTCATCACCTTGTTCACTGAGTTCCCGTTCTGCCTCACCGCAAAAACGGGTGACAGCTACGCTTTTGCGCAGGTTTTCTGTGTGCTCCCCAGCCTTATGCTGATGCTGGCTGGTCTGACGATCAAAATCGGACAGATGCTGGAGGTCAAGAATAAATTCTGGTATTTCCTCATCGGCTTTTCCTGGGTGCTGACCTATCCGTTCCTGCGAATGAGCGCTATGCTGGCACAGCCGGACTGGTTCGGTCTGATCTTCGCTTTTGCCATTCTGCTCCTCACATTGGACTACCGTTTTGAAAAGCTGGAACCGGGGCGGTTCGTGCTCATCTTCCTGGCAACGGCCGCCATTATCCTGAGCCGCCGCTGGTACTTATATTTTGTGGTGGGCTATTATTTTTCCTATGCGCTTCTGCTCTTTGTAAGCAGTACAAAGCTCGCAAAACAGGGCCAAAAGGGCCTTGCCCTGCGCCGAGTACGCAACCTCATCCTGTTTGGTGTCTGCGCCATGGCAGCAATGGTGGTCCTGCTCTGGCCCATGGTCAGCAAGATCCTGGCTTTTAACTACTCCGACCGCTATTCGTACTATAATGTCGGCGGCATTGCAGTAGAGCTCTATTATCATGCCATGCGCACCGGCCTGCTGAACCTTATTTTGATTCTGTTTGGTTTGTGGCTCTGCGTCAAGCGGAAAAAGCCCAGCCTGCCTGTGTTGGCGCTGTGTGAGCTGATGCTCAGTATGCTCTTATTTACCCGAGTGCAGAATTCCGGCTCCCATCAGATGCTGCTGTATGTGCCCGCCTATGTCATTCTGTTTCTCTGCGGTGCGGCGGGTCTGGCAGAGAGTATCGAGCATTTCAAAATACCAAAGCTTTGTTTCTGGGTCTTTACACTGTTGTTCGCCGTGTCGGTGCGGTGCTCCCCGCTCACTGTCATGGCCTTGCCAGAGTTCGTTATCCATGCGTTCCACCCGGCAGACCTTGCTGAGTATCAGCGGCTGGACGAGCTGACCTATGACCGCAAGGACAAACCGCAGATCCAGGCCATGGCACAATGGCTGGTTGAACATCTGGGGGAGGGCGAGGTCGCCTATATGATCCCGGATGACATGCTCTACAATCCCGGCCACCTGCGGAACTGTGACCTGCCCAACCATGCACTGGACGGCAAGTTGCCGGACAGCTTCTCGGTGCCGGGCACTCACTCTTTCCCCACCGGTTTCTTTGATGCCAGATATGTGGTAACTGCAGACCCGTTCCCCCTCTCACTGGCACCGGACACGGAACTGGGCCACCGGTTCAACGCCGTTTTTCTTCAGCTGAGAGAGACTACCCACCAGCAAGTTGCGACCTTCGATATGGGCAACGGCACGGTGTTCACGATCTGGGAACGCACCACTCCCGTGACACGTGAGGAAGTGGAGACCTATCTCCATGAATTTGATGCTGAAAACGCCAAATACCCAGAAATGTTTTCCGCAGTTGTGGAAAACTGGCTGGCTGTTCATGGTTTATAAAAGGAGAGTAAAACGATATGTCCAACAACGCAAAAAATCTGCCAGAAGTAAAATTAGGTCAGTACAAGGGGCTGGCCGTCACCCGCCATGTGCGGCCGCTTTCCGAAAAGACCATTGACCAGGAGATGGTCCACCAGACCCGGATGCGCTCCGTCTACCACAACTCCACCGCCCCCGCCAAGCGCGGCAGCCGGGTCCTGCTGGATTTTGTCGGCTTCATGGACGGGGAGGAGATCCCCGACAGCCGGATGGAAAAGGTGATGGTGGTTCTGGGGGACGGCAAGCTGATGCCTGCCGCCGAAGATGCCATCTACGGCCACACCGCTGGCGAGACCTTCCGCTTCGATTTCACTTACCCGGAGCAGTTCCGGGTGGAGGAGCTCTCCGGCAAGACCGCACAGTTTGAGATCAAGCTGCACTCCGTGGCCGAAAAGACCACCCCGGAGCTGAACGAGGCATTTGCCCGGGCACAGGGCTATGCAGACCTTGCCGCCATGCGCGAGGCCGTGCGGGCCAAAAAGCGGAAGATCCACGAGGATGCCGCCGACCGCGCCGCCGGGCAGGAGCTGCTGGCAAAGGCCGGTGCCAACCTGACCGTGGACCTGCCCGAGGCCATGCTGAACCGCACCGCCGACAATGAGATGCGGATGCTGGAGCAGCGGCTCTCCCGCAGCAACATCACCCTGGTAAAGCACTGCAAGAACAGCCACACCACCGCTGCCGCCCTGCGGGCAGGCTACCGTGACGCTGCCGAGCGGAATCTGCGCTCCATGCTGGCCTCCCGCTCCATTGCTGAAGCCGAAAACATCACCGTGAGCACGCTGGAGGTCAACAACGAGTACCGCCGCCTGTCCCAGCTGCAGGACACCCCGGAGGCCGATATCCGCCGGGTGCTGAGCCCGGACACCCTTGCCGCCGCACTGGTTGCACAGAAAGTCCAGCGCTTCCTGCTGGACAACGCCGACATCACCACTGTGATGGACCCTGAAAAGGAGTGATCCTATGAGTATCTTTACGCGCTACGCCATGGATGCGCTGATGAAGACCACCCACCCCGAGGTGAACCGCAAGCAGTGCTGGAACCTGCACCCCCACCGCACCCCCTGCACAGCCTGCAAGGATATCTGCCCCTATGGTGATGATATCTTCACCCGCCCCAACCTCGTCAAGGACTGGGATCCCTGCACCGACTGCGGCCTGTGCGTCTCGGCCTGCCGGTCGGGCTGCATTGCCCCCTCGCCGGAGCAGGTGCAGCGGGACATCTCCCCTGCCGACAGCGATGGCGACACCATCTGGATCGGCTGCGAAAGATCCACCCGGAAAAACACCGTGGTGCGCACCTGCGTCTCGGCCTATTCGTGGGAAGCGCTGGCCTACCTTGCCCTGAACAAGAAGATCGTCCTCGACCTGACCCCCTGCGGCGAGTGCGAGAACGATGTCTGCGCCGAGCATCTGCGTGCCGTTCTGACCCGGCTGGTGGAGTTCTTCGGCCAGCCCCTGTTCGAGGCCCGATTCACGCTGGCATACGAGCCGGACGATGCCCCCTTCCACGTCAAGGAATATTCCCGCCGTGAGATGATGGAGCAGGTGACCTCCGGCTCCAAAAAGGGCACCAAGCAGCTGCTGCGGATGCTGCCCGGCCTGCGCAGCGAGGACGAGAGCAGCCAGGATTTCCGGCTGCTGCTCCACCAGTACACCAAGCAGCTCAAGGCAGTGTCCGAAACGCCCCTGCGCTATGGCTACCATCTGCCCAACTTCACCCAGAAGTGCTTTGCCTGCGGCCGGTGTGAGAAGAGCTGCCGCAGCGGTGCCATCAAGTTTGAGGACCTGCCCGACGGCCAGACCCGCGCGGTGATCACGCCGTGGAAGTGCAGCGAGTGCGGGGTCTGCGTTGCCTCCTGCTCCAACGGCGGTCTGGACGGCCTGAAGCTGCGCCAGTTGACCAGCCTTGGCCCTGTCAGTGTCTATAAGTGCACCAAGACCCTCTGCAAGGAATGCGGCAAGCCCATTGCGCCCAACTGTGCAGACGGCATCTGTTCTGTCTGCCGCATCAAGCTGCGCACCAAAAAGCGTCAGGAGGAGGCTGTGGCCCGCGCCAAGGAGCGTCAGGCCGAGCGCGAGGCAAAAAAGGCTGCAGAAGCAGCTGCAAAGGAGCTGGCAGAAGAAATTAAAAATGCCTCACCCTCTCAGCCGCCTATCGGCGGCAGCTCCCCCGAAGGGGGAGCCCCTGGCGTTCCGGTCACTTCCACTGTAAATGAATAAAACTTGCTTTCCCAGTTTGCCAAAGGCTCTCCCTTTGGGAGAGCTGGCATTGCGGAGCAATGACTGAGAGGGCGAGCATGTTTCCCATTGACGCAACCCCAAAAAAATGCTATAATTCTTCTTAACCACCCAGCTGTGGTCGGGAGGACAAGTTACAAAGGCGTAACGGATGTGTTTCCGTTACGCCTTTTTTGCTTCCCGCTGCGGGGAAACAGCGGGCCTGTCGGCTTTGGGCGGCAACCAGACTTCAACACGAAGAAAAGAGGGAATTTCATTATGAAACAGTCTATTTCTCGTCGTCAGTTCCTCAAGGCAAGCGGCCTGGCAGCCGCAGGTGCCTGCGCCGCCGGTCTGCTGTCCAGCTGCGGCGGCAAGAGCGGCGGCAGCTCCTCCGGTTCTGCTTCCGGTGCGGATACCAGCAAGTACACCGTGCTTTATTCCAGCCAGCCTGCAACCCTGAACTATTTGACCACCGCCACCGACCTGGAAATGGTCGTGGGTGCAAACTGCGTGGACACCCTGGTCGAGTACGACAACAAGGGCGTGATGCGCGAGGGCCTGGCCACCAAGTGGGAGTGGGATGCCGACACCCTGACCTGGACCTTCACCCTGCGCGAGGAGAACTGGGTGGACAACAACGGCGAAGTCGTTGCCCCCGTGACCGCACAGGATTTTGTGGATGCCCTGCAGTATGTGCTGACCCCGGATTACGCTTCCTCCAACGTGGGCCTGGTCACCGCCTACATTGCCGGTGCGGACGATTACTACAACTATCACGTCTACCTGACCAATGCTGAAAACGGCACTGTGGACGATGACGGCACCACCTATGTCACCGATGGCAGCGGCAACGTGACCGTGACCGCAGCAGACGGCACCGCTTCCACCTACGCCCCCGTGGACTTTGATTCCGTGGGCGTGACCGCTGTGGATGACCACACCCTGGCCTACACCCTGACTTACGATTTCCCCGGCTTCCTGAGCCTGCTGTGCTACCTGCCCTATGAGCCCGCCTACGGCCCCCTGCTGAGCGAGATGGGCGACCAGTATGCCACCAGCGCCGAGACCCTGTACAGCTGCGGTGCTTTCTACCTGTCCGATTACGAGTCTCTGGAAACCTGGATCATGAAGAAGAACCCCGAAAACTATGATGCGGACAATGTCTTTATCGACACCATCAGCCGCATTTACAACGCCGAGGCTGCCGTGAACGGCCCCGAGATGATCAAGCGCGGCGAGATCGACGAAGCCACCATCGGCTCCGACATTCTGGACAGCTGGCTGGCCGACGATACCACCAAGGACATGGTTTCCATGGATCGTCCCAACACCAACTACACCTACTTCTACATGTTCAACTTCATGCCCTTTGCACACGAGTTCTCCAACTGGAGCGTTGAGGGCGTGGATGCAGAATACGAACCCGAGAACTGGGCCAAGGCCATCAACAACACCAACTTCCGCAAGGCCTTCCTGTACGGCATCAACAACGCCGTTACGCTGGCTGTCAGCGCACCTCTGGGCTACGACAGCTACAAGCTGAACACCATCACTCCCCCCAACTTCTGCGCTACCACCGATGGCGTGGACTACACCCAGTGCGGCGGCCTGGCCGACCTGACCGAGTTCTTTGACGAGGCCAAGGCCAAGGAGTACCGCGATGCCGCCATTGAGGAGCTGACCGCACAGGGGGTCACCTTCCCCATCAAGGTACAGCTGCCCTACAACCCCTCCACCACCGACTGGGACAAGCAGTGCCAGGTGCTCAAGCAGCAGCTGGAGGGTGTGCTGAACGACGGCACCGACTTCATCGACATCATCATCACCGCCGGCCCCTCCGACAGCTTCCTGTCTGCTGTGCGCCGCAACGGCAAGTTCGAGTTCCTGCTCTGCAACTGGGGCGCTGACTACTCCGACCCCGAGACCGAGACTGACCCGTTCTATCAGGCTGAGGATTCCCGTGGAATGCGCTATGCTTACCTGCGCACCGGCGTGGAAGACGGCTTCATCACCGGCGAGACCGCAGATGCTGTCATGGCCTACATGAACGCCATCGAGGCTGCAAAGCAGATCACCGATGACATCGATGCCCGCTACAAGGCCTTTGCCGATGCCGAGACTCTGCTCATTACCAACGCACTGGTCATTCCGCGCGGCATGAGCGTTCCCGCCTATCTGGCGACCCGCCTGAACTACTGGGAGGGCCAGTACGCTTCCACCGGCTTCTCCAACAAGCGCCTGAAGGGCATCCACGTCCTCGACCACTACATCTCCATGGACGAGTACGAAGCAAACCGTGACGCTCGCTGATCGTTCCATCTGCTCATAACACAAAATGCACCCCCTCTGCACGGCAGTTTCTGAAGCTGCACCGCAGAGGGGGTGTTCTTTTTGCATGTTCAGTTACACTTCAAAATCCAGGCAGACACGGGTCTTGGTGTAGGGGCGCACCTTGCCATCGGCCACAGCCACGTGGGCGGGGTGGGTGGAGTAGCCCTTGAGGGCAGCTGCATCGGTAAAGGTGGTGTCCAACATCAGGTCTGCGTTGGAAGAGGGCAGGCCGTTGATGTTCACATGCACCTCCACAAGGCCCGGGATCTGCCCTGCCAGGCCCTCCAGCCCAGTTTTGATGTTCGCCTTGATCTCTGCCTTTTCGGCGGCAGAAAGCTCGTCCTTGAGCTGCCAGAGAATGATATGCTTGACCATAAAAAATACCTCCTGCGTTTTCTCCATTGTAGCAGAGAAATGCAGGAGGTGCAATGCTTTTTGAAACGGTTCAGTCGTCTTCCCGGCCTTTTTTCCAAGCGTGGTACATCAGCAGGAACACGGTGTCCGCAGCAATGCCGATAGAGAGCAGGCGGCTGCCGCCAATGGAAGTGTGGGGCAAAAACGGCGAAGCGGCAAACACAACGGCATTAAAGAAATAGAACACACCGAACTTTTTCTCCCACATAGCCCGCTCTTCGTCATCGCTGAACTTCATCTGGTGCTTTTTGGAAAAACTGCGAAAGCCCATTACCAGCATGGCAGCGGCAGCAAACAGGTTCAGCAAAAGGGATGTGTCAAATTTCATGCGGGGGTACCTCCGTAAAAACTTCATAAACAAAAACCAGCCGGATCGAGGCGTTTGCAAGCCCTCGTCCGGCTGGATACTTACTTCTTCGGAGTCATAAGCCTCTTCTCCTTGGGTTCTCTCATTTTCGGAGTATGCGTTTCATAGGGTGACTCTTCTTAGAAACTACCTGAAACTGAAGAGTTCTATGCAAGGGGATGAACTACTCTAGTACATTGGACTGACCCTTCTCTTAACTGTTGGACTGCGGTACCGAGATTCTGAAGATGAATTTCATATTACCACATTCTTTCGAGTTAGATTTGCCAGGGATTCCATTGCTTAGTACATTGGAGTTACTCCTTTTTGGTCATTCAAACAGGTGCATCCGTGTAACTGTCCTCATCATGGGAGATCACCTCGGGCGGATCTATTTGAATTGCCAGGGGATTTATTCTGACAGACTGTACTGTTTTCGCATTTTTGATGCTCAAGACCGGCTCTTTGGTTTGTTTTGTTATACGGGGGAAACATCCCGTTTGTGGAGAGCCTCTGTTTTGCTTCTCAGCGAATCCCGACAGTCTGTCCGAACTGTGCGGGTTCCATATCAACCATCGGTCTCGCTCCTTTCTACTTAAAGTCAGCGGGGTTAGCTCTCATTTGAGCTTCTGCTGTACTTCTCTGGTTTCTGGCTTTATTATACAGGAAGATGCGCGGTTTGTCTATTCGCAGAGTGCACAACAAATTAAACATACTTTTGCATCAAAAGTCCAAATTTCTGGGATACATGAATTCCGTCCTTCCAGTGCACTGCTCCACCTCCCCGGGCAAAGGCTCTGCCCCGCAGATCGCGCCGGGCCATCGCAGACACTGCTCCGGCATATTAAATAGGTATCATCGCAGAGCATGCAGCTATATAAATCTGATATGCCCGCTATACAATCCGTGAATAATAATGTCGATTTCACCTCATCCAAAGGCCAGAAAATGGTACAGATGGCTAAGAATCAGCAAAGAGATTGTGCAAATCGTATAGTTTCTCACCCGTACTTTTTGCAATCTGCACAACTGTTTTCATCCAAAGCAGAAACGGAATATAACAAAAAGTAGAATGTTAGGTGGAGGGCTGTAAAACCGACAGAAATCGTGCTATGATACCATCACAAATTAAGAAAGGAGAGAGTGCTAATCAATGAATGCGTTGACTGCTGCTTTGAAAGAAGAGCTGAATGTTGACATGGTCACGGTGTTCGGGCTTTCCATTCCGGAGTCCGTGGTCGTGAGCTGGGGCATCATGGCGTTTCTTGTCATCGGTTCCATCCTGCTGACGCGGAATCTGCGGGTGGATCACATCACCAAGCGGCAGGCCATCCTGGAAACGGTCGTTACTACGATCAATGATTTCTTTGTGGGCCTGCTGGGCGAAAGTGGAAAGCGCTATGTCCCCTATCTGATGAGCGTGGCGCTGTACATCGGCTGCTCCAACCTGATCGGTGTGTTCGGCATCAAGCCCCCCACAAAGGACCTGAACGTCACAGCGGCCCTTGCTCTGATGAGCATCTGCCTGATCGAGTATGCCGGCATCCATGCACGCGGCGGCGTTGGCTTCCTCAAGAGCCTGGCTGCCCCCACCCCCATCATGGCCCCCATGAACGTGCTGGAGGTGGCCATCCGGCCCACCAGCCTGTGCATGCGACTGTTCGGCAACGTGCTGGGCGCTTTTGTCATTATGGAGCTGATCAAGCTGGTGGTGCCTGTGTTCGTGCCTGCCATCTTCAGCCTGTATTTTGACCTGTTCGATGGTCTGATCCAGACCTACGTCTTTGTGTTCCTTACCTCTTTGTTTATGAAGGAGACCATGGGAGACGAAGAGTAAACCCTTTCCATCATCAAATCAAAAGGAGATTAAAATTATGAACGGACTTATCGCTCTGGGCGCTGGCATTGCAGCGCTGACTGGTATTGGCGGCGGCATTGGCATCGGCATTGCAACCGGCAAGGCAACCGAGGCTATTTCCCGCCAGCCCGAGGCTTCCGGCAAGATCCAGACCAACCTGCTGCTGGGTGCTGCTCTGGCCGAAGGTACTGCAATTTTCGGTTTCGTCGTTGCACTGCTGATCATCCTGTTCCTGGGTTGATAACGGAGGCATGACGAATGCTGACACTGAATCTGAATCTTCTGTATACAGTCGTCAACGTTCTGATTCTGTTTTTGCTGCTGCGGAAATTCCTGTACAAGCCTGTTATGGGGATCATCGCACAGCGTCAGAAACAGGTGGATGACGCACTGAACGCCGCCGAGACCTCCAAAAAGGAGGCCGCTGCGGCCATGAACGCTGCGCAGGACAAGCTGCGCAATGTGGACACCGAGGCTGCTGCCCGCCGCGAGACTTACGAGCAGCAGGCCGAAACTGCAAAGCAGCAGCTGCTGGCCGAGGCCCAGAAACAGGCCGATGCCATTGTAGCCGAGGGCAAGGCCGCTGCTGAGGCAGAGCGCCAGCACAAGCTGCGCGAAGCCGACGCACAGACCACCGCACTGGCCCGCGCCATGTGCGAGAAGCTGCTGAGCCGGAACCTGACCGAGCAGGACGATTCCCGTTTGCTGGACGATCTGCTGGAGAAAGCAGGTGCTGAGCATGGCAACTGAGTTCAGCCGCGAATTCTTCTCTGAGAACCGCATCGTCAAGGCCGATCTGCGCGCCGCACATCAGCTCCGTGAAGAGGATATCGCCCGCATCAAGGCCGAGGTCAAGAAGCTCTATGATGCCACTGAGGTCATCCTGAATGTCTCGGTGGACGAGAGCCTGCTCTCCGGCTATGTGCTGCAGGTGGGCGACCGGGTATTCGACAACTCCGGCCGCCACCAGCTGGATCAGATGATGGCTGGCAAGCCCTCTCTGGCCACCCTCAAGACCCGCATCGAGGATTACAAGCCTGCCCAGACCTCTGCCGAGGGCGGCGTGGTCATCTCCTCTGCCGATGGCATCGTGCAGGTGGAAGGCATGGACAAGGCCGTTTACGGCGAGATCGTCACCTTTGAGAACGGTGCCAAGGGCATGGTCGAAAGCGTGGACCCGGGCAAGCTGGGCATTATGCTGTTCGACGGTGCCGAGACCGTGGGCGTGGGCACTCTGGTGACCCGCAGCGGCAAACGCGCCGGCATCCCTGTGGGCGATGGTTTCCTGGGCCGTGTCATCGACCCGCTGGGCGAGCCCATTGACGGCAAGGGCCCGGTAAACGCCGAAGGCTACAACCCCATCGAGAAGCAGGCCCCCGGCATTCTGGAGCGCCAGAGCGTGGATACCCCGCTTCACACCGGCATCCTGGCCATCGACTCCATGTTCCCCATCGGCCGCGGCCAGCGTGAGCTGATCATCGGCGACCGCCAGACCGGCAAGACCTCCATTGCCACCGATGCCATCCTGAACCAGAAGGACACCGGCGTGCTCTGCATCTATGTTGCCATCGGCCAGAAGGCTTCCTCCATCGCCCGCGTGGCCGAGGACCTCAAGAAGCACGGTGCCATGAGCTACACCACCATCGTGGCCGCCACGGCTTCCGATTCCGCTCCCCTGCAGTACATCGCACCCTATGCGGGCACTGCACTGGCCGAGTATTTCATGTCCAAGGGCAAGAGCGTCCTGATCGTCTACGACGACCTTTCCAAGCATGCGGTGGCCTACCGTGCCATCTCTCTGCTGCTCCGCCGCTCTCCCGGCCGTGAGGCTTACCCCGGCGACGTGTTCTATCTGCATTCCCGTCTGCTGGAGCGCTCCTGCCGGATGCGCGACGATCTGGGCGGCGGTTCCATCACTGCCCTGCCCATCGTCGAGACCCAGGCGGGCGATGTCTCTGCTTACATCCCCACCAACGTCATCTCCATCACCGATGGTCAGATCTTCCTGGAAAGCGCCCTGTTCAACGCAGGCAACCGCCCCGCCGTCAATGTCGGCCTGTCGGTCTCCCGTGTGGGCGGCGCTGCCCAGACCAAGGCCATGAAAAAGGCCAATTCCAACCTGCGTATCGAGCTGGCCCAGTACAAGGATATGGAGTCCTTTGCCCAGTTCAGCTCTGATCTGGACGCTGAGACCCGCCGCCAGCTGGAACACGGCAAAGCCCTGACCGAGATGCTCAAGCAGCCGCTGTACCAGCCCAAGTCCGATGCCGAGCAGGTGGTCGTGCTGACCCTGGCTTCCCACGGGATGCTGGACGATCTGCCGCTGGCTGACCAGCGCGCAAAGACCAATGCCTTTGTGCGCCAGTTCCACGCCGATGTTTCCGGCACCATGGACGCGATCACGTCCACGGGCAAGATCACCCCGGAACAGGTGGACACCATCCTGACCGCGTGGAAGGCATTCGCGGGAGGGGAGAGCAATGGCATCCAGTAAGCTGCTCAAGGAGCGGATCGAGAGCATTCAGGATACCATGAAGATCACGAATGCCATGTACCTGATCTCCTCCTCCAAGCTCCGCAAGGCCCGGCAGAACTACCAGAATGTTCTGCCCTACTTCACCCGGATGCGGGATACCATCTCCCGCGTGGTGCCCCACCTGCCCGATGAGCCGGAGCACCCCTTCTTCCACGAGCGGGATCTGGAGAACCCCAAGCGGGCCTATATCGTGCTGACCGCCGACAAGGGCATGGCCGGTGCTTACAACCAGAACCTGCTCAAGTTCCTGCGGGAGCACGCCGACCAGAACGACCGGTTCTATGTCATCGGTCAGGTAGGCTACCGTGCCCTGTTCCGCAAGGATCCCCGTCTGGTGGAGGATTTCCATTACGGTGCCACGGCTCCCACCCTGCAGCGCGCCCGTGATATCACGGTGGATGCCATCGATGATTTCAAGTCCGGCAAACTGGACGAGATCTACATCGTCTACACCAAGATCCAGAACGCGCTGACCAGCGAGCCGGTCATGGAACGCCTGCTGCCGCTGGACCGTGCCCACCTCACGCCTGCTCCCAAGGGTCTGGGCGACCCCCGCGGCGAGGTGGAGATGTTTCCGGATGCCTGGACGGTGTTCGAGCAGACGGCCCCCATCTATATGCACGGCATGATCTTTGGTGCCATGACCGAGAGCTTCTGCGCCGAGCAGAGCGCCCGCATGACCGCCATGGATTCCGCCACCAAGAGCGCCAAGGATATGATCCACGATCTGGAGCTGGAGTACAACCGCTCCCGTCAGGGTTCCATCACCCAGGAGATCACCGAGATCATCGGCGGCGCGGCGGCGGTACAGAATAACGAGTAATGCTGGATGTGTTTCTCCCCCGTCGGGGGAGAAACACATCCCACACAACATAATGCAAGAGGCAATTGTATGATACAGGGAACTATTATTCGAGTAGCGGGCCCCGTGGTGGATGTCAAATTCACCGGGGGCAAGCTGCCTGCCCTGCAGGAAGCGCTGACTGTGACCGCAGAGGGCACTGAGCGCACCATGGAGGTGGCGCAGCACGTCGATGAAACGACGGTGCGCTGCATCATGCTTTCTGCCAGCGAGGGTCTGGGCAAGGGGATGGAAGTTACCGCCACCGGCCACGGCCTGAATGCCCCTGTGGGCGAGGGCACTCTGGGCCGCATGTTCGACCCGCTGGGCCGCCCCATCGACGGCAAGGGCCCGGTGGACGATCTGCCCCACTGGCCCATCCACCGCAAGGCCCCCAGCTTTGCGGAGCAGAAACCTGCAACTGAAATTCTGGAGACCGGCATCAAGGTCATCGACCTGCTGGCTCCCTATGCCAAGGGCGGCAAGATCGGCCTGTTCGGCGGTGCCGGTGTCGGCAAAACCGTGCTGATCCAGGAGCTGATTCACAACGTGGCCACCGAGCACGGCGGCTACTCCATCTTCACCGGTGTCGGCGAACGCTCCCGTGAGGGCTGTGACCTCTGGGGCGAGATGAACGCTTCCGGCGTTCTGAATAAGACCGCGCTGGTCTTTGGTCAGATGAACGAGCCTCCCGGAGCCCGTATGCGGGTTGCTGAGACCGGCCTGACCATGGCAGAGTACTTCCGTGAGGAGACCCACAAGGATGTGCTGCTGTTCATCGATAACATCTTCCGTTTCGTGCAGGCAGGCAGCGAGGTCTCCGCCCTGATGGGCCGGATGCCCTCCGCCGTGGGCTATCAGCCCACCCTGGCCAATGAGCTGGGTGCCCTGCAGGAGCGCATCACCTCCACCCGCGACGGCTCCATCACCTCGGTGCAGGCCGTTTACGTCCCCGCCGACGACCTGACTGACCCGGCTCCTGCAACCACCTTCGCCCATCTGGACGCAACCACCGTTCTGAGCCGTAAGATCGTGGAGCAGGGCATCTACCCCGCTGTCGACCCGCTGGCTTCCACCTCTCGCATTCTGGAAGCCGACATCGTGGGCGAGGAGCACTACCGTGTGGCCCGCAAGGTGCAGGCCACCCTGCAGCGCTATCAGGAGCTGCAGGACATCATCGCCATCCTGGGCATGGACGAGCTGAGCGAAGAGGACAAGCTCACTGTCACCCGTGCCCGCAAGCTGCAGAAGTTCCTCAGCCAGCCCTTTGCGGTGGCCGAGAACTTCACCGGCCTGAAGGGTGTGTACGTCCCGCTGGCAGAGACCGTCAAGGGCTTTGCCGCCATTGTGGACGGCCAGTGCGATGACCTGCCCGAGTGGGCATTCTTCAACGTGGGCACCCTTGCGGATGCCCGCAAGAAGTACGCAGACAAACAGGCGGAGGAAAAGGGCGGTGCCAACTGATGGAAAAGTTCATCCTGAACATCACGGCTTCCAGCGGTGAATTCTATCAGGGCTACTGCGAGAGCCTGACCCTGCCCACCGGCGACGGCGTGTACGGCGTGCAGGCCGGGCACAACCCCGTGCTGGTGGCCCTGCACATGGGCATTGCAAAGTTCACCGTGGACGGTGAGACCCGCGAGGTGCTGGTGGGCGACGGCATTGCAGAAGTGACCCCCACCTTTGTCCTGCTGCTGGTGGACAGCGCCGAGCGGCCCGAGGATATCGACCGCAACCGCGCCGAGGCTGCCCGCATCCGGGCCGAGGAGCGCCTTCAGCACAAGCAGAGCATGCACGAGTACTACCAGAGCAAGATCGCACTGGACCGCGCCATGCAGCGCCTGCAGACGGCCGCCAAATACAAGCGTTAAACGCTCCCCTCAAACAAGACACCGTCAGCCTGACACAACGGGCTGACGGTGTTTTTGTTGTTTTATTGCACTTCGATCTGCGCTCCCCTGCTGCACCCTCTTGTAAATTGCCACGGAAAAGCGTATCATAGAATCAAATACAAGCAAAGGAGCATTCTTATGCGTGCATACGAGCGACTGTTGAATTATGTCCGCGTTTACACTACCTCCGACCCTGAGAGCGGCACCCACCCCTCGGCAGAGCGGGAGTTTGACCTGGCCCGCCAGCTGGTGGAAGAGATGAAGGCTCTGGGCATCGAGGATGCCCGGGTAGACGAGCACTGCTATGTCTACGGTAGCATCCCCGCCACCCCCGGCTGTGAGGACAAGCCTGCCCTGGGCCTGATTGCCCACATGGACACCGCCCCCGACGCTTCCGGCGAGGGTGTTTCCCCCATCCTGCACGAGAATTATGACGGCCGCGATGTCACCCTGCCCGCCACCGGCATGGTGATGAAGGTCTCCACCTTCCCCTTCCTGGCTGACCTCAAGGGTGAGACTCTGATCACCACCGACGGCACCACCCTGCTGGGCGCAGACGACAAGGCCGGTGTGGCAGAGATCCTGACCGCCGCCGAGATCCTCCTTGCCGAGGGCCGTCTCCACGGCAAGCTCTGCATCGCCTTCACCCCCGACGAGGAGATCGGCGAGGGCGCTTCCCTCTTTGATATCCCGGGCTTTGGCGCGGATTTCGCCTACACCGTTGATGGCGGTGACGTGGGCGGCATCGAGTATGAGAACTTCAACGCAGCTGCCGCCACCGTGACCATCCACGGCTTCTCGGTGCATCCCGGCTCCGCCAAGGATGCCATGATCAACGCCTCCAATGTGGCCATGGAGTTCCACACGGCCCTGCCCATCATGGCCCGTCCCGAGACCACCGAGGGCCGTCAGGGCTTCTACCACCTCTGCCAGATGTACGGCGACGTGACCAACGCAAAGCTGGGCTACATCCTGCGCGACCACGATGCCGATAAGCTGCAGTACAAGAAGGATAACCTCCTCCACATTGCCGATTACCTCAACGGCAAATACGGCCCCGGCACCGTGGAGGTGGAGATCAAGGACAGCTACCGCAACATGCTGGAAAAGATCAAGCCCCACTTCCATCTGGTGGAGAACGCCCGCAAAGCCATCGAAAAGGCCGGTCTGACCCCCGAGGAAGTGCCTGTGCGCGGCGGCACCGATGGTGCCACCCTGAGCTGGAAGGGGCTGCCCTGCCCCAACCTGGGCACCGGCGGCTTCAACTTCCATGGCGTGTGCGAATGCACCACCGTAGAGCGCATGGACAAGGCAACCGAAATCCTGCTGAATATCGTGGAGATCTACAGCAAATGATTCCGCTGCCGGAACGTTTCCACGCTGACCGCACATAAAAAATGGACGGCTCTCGTTTTCGAGAGCCGTCCATTTTTTCTTATCCCACGTTGATCTGCCCAACAGGCAGGATCTTCCGTTTGTTGTCATCGGGTTTACTGGTCAGGCTGATGGCAAAGGACACCGGGCCCACACGGCCCATGAACATCACCAGCATATACAGCAGCTTGGCCCCGGTGTTCAGCTGGCTGGTCACGCCCACCGAAAGGCCCACGGTGCCAAAGGCGGAGCAGGATTCAAAGATCGCATCAATGACCGTTACGGCATCCGAGGTGTTGTAATAGACCACCACGGCAGAGCCCAGCGCTGCCACCATGCCCAGCATGATGATGGTCAGCGCACGGTAAACGGTCTTGGATTCAATGTGGTGGCCGCCGATGACGCAATCGTCCCGGCCCTGCGCCACGCTGCGCATGGTCAGGATCAGAACGGCAAAGGTGGTCACCTTCACACCGCCGCCGGTGGAACCGGGAGCCGCGCCGATGAACTGCAGAACGCTCATCAGCAGCTTAGTGATGGGCCCACAGGCGGCCAGGTCGATGGTGTTCATACCGGCAGTACGGGTTGACACCGACTGGAACAGGGCCGCCATCACCTTGCCCGGCACGGACAGCCCGCCCATGCTCTTGGGGTTGTTCCACTCCATCAGGCCGATGAGGACAGCACCGCCCACCCACAGGATGCAGGAGAAGAGCAACACCATCCGAGCATGGAGAGACAGGTGCCGCTTCTTGCGCCACTCGCCGATCTCCACCCAGACCATAAAGCCCAGACCGCCTGCCATGATCAGGAACATGATCACAGCCTGTACATAATAATTACTGACATAGGGAGCCAGCGAGGAATACTGCCCGAACCGGCCAAACAGATCGAAGCCCGCATTGCAGAACGCCGAGATGGCCGTGAATGCGCTGATCCAGATGCCCTCCGCACCAAACTGCGGCACAAAGGCGATCATCAGAAGCACCATGCCAATGATCTCAAAGGTCATCGCCAGCTTGACCACGATCTTCAGCACATCGGTAGCCTGCGAGTAACCGCTGGCCGAAACGCTTTCTCCCAGCAGCCGCAGGTCCTTAAAGCCCATCCGGCGTTTGGCAGCCAGCGCAAAAAAGCTGGTCAGGGTCACCAGGCCCAGACCGCCCACCTGGATCAGCAGCAAAACCACCGCCTGCCCAAAGGGCGTGAACTGCGTCCAGGTATCCCGCACGACCAGACCTGTCACACAGGTGGCACTGGTGGCAGTGAACATGGCATCCACCACGCCCAGCCGACCGCTGCGGCTGGAAATGGGCAGTGTCAGCAGCAGCGTTCCCAGCGCGATCAGCAGCACAAAGCTGATGCAGATGACCTGCGTTGCACTGCTGCCCAGCAGCCAGCCGCGCCGACGCGATGCTCTCTTTTTCCGTTTCATCCCCATAAGTTGGCTCCTTTTTGTGCCGGGCCGCCTGTGCTGCACCTGCACTTCATTCTGCACCCATGCCGCGCATGAGCACCTCTCCTATAGGATACACCTTTTTTCTTTCCGATTCAACTTGATTTTGTGGGGAAGTTGCGGTATTATAATATGGTATCCGTCTTCATAGCTCAGCTGGATAGAGCGTTCGCCTCCTAAGAATTCGGTCAACCTGATACCTTGGGTGCAGAAGTGATTGCTCTATTCAAAAGCAAAACCGAGAATCACGGTTTTCTCAACAAATTTTGATACAACAAGTTTAACACCGTTCTGGTTGCAATGCAGTCGGTCACTTCGGTGTGAAAAGCATTCCACACATTTGTTTCCAAGTGCGTTGAATTTCAAAAAATCAACGATAATACATAATATGCCTCAGTAGCTTAGCTGGATAAAGCGCCTCCCTCCTAAGGAGGAGACCGCAGGTTCGAATCCTGTCTGGGGTATCCCTTTAAGAAAATGCGAAGGTCATTTTTCCATGTGAAAGACGATCTTCGCATTTTTCATTTTGAACCTATCACCAAAATTAGCCAGCTAATGCCATTAGCAGAATTTTCGGTTTCAGCTAATAAAATCAGGTTTCCAGCTAATGAAGCCCCATAAAGCACCTTTTGAACTCCGTTTTCCGGCTCTCTGCTAAAATTGGTAGCCGCTTTCCTGTAAATCCATGTAAATACAAGATAAACTGTGTAAATCTATTTTCCACATTCCTACCAGAAACCGTGCAAAACACTTTTCTCCATACATAGCGCGTTCACTCGCTGTTCTCTCGGAACAGAAAGAGGAACGCGCTTTTTTGTTTTCGGGCTGAACTTCCCGAATCCATCAAAGGAGGGTTTACCAATGAAAAAAGTTCTGACCGTCACGATGGACGGTATCCGCTACCATGCTTCCCGCCCGGCAGATTGCCGGCACTGCTTCTTCTGGAAGAACCGAAAGAAGGGCTGCGTTCTTGGCAAAGAGAACTGCTACTATCTGATTGAACCGCCCAAAGGCCCCAGCAAGTGCGAAGGGTGCCCCTACAAGCGGGCAAAGCCCTGTGTGCTGATCCCCTGCTACAAAGACCTGATGGCACCGCTGGAGAAACGAGGTGATGCCAAGTGAGCCACAAGCGAAACGAAGCTCTGCGCCATGTTCAGCACTCCATGCACCATGTGATCGCCGCTGGCGAAGGTTCCGACCGTGCCCCGGACAGCTGCAAGCTGTGCCCGTACTATCGACCCGATTTCAAGTTCCGCATCTGCCTGTATGCCCACTGCCCTTATAAGAAGCAGGTCAATGTATTCCGTTCCACACCTGAAAAATGGGATATCCTCTATGCCCGAAAGAAAGCCGACAAGAACCGCAGACCTTGATTACTTCTATGGGCGGTCCAGCGAGCTGTTCTCCTTCTACCGGATTCCCAAGCTGTTGTTTCAGGATAGCCGCTTCCAACCGCTTTCCACAGATGCCAAAACGCTGTACGGTATCCTGCTGGACCGCATGAGCCTTTCAGCCCGGAATGGTTGGTTGGACAAAGCTGGGCGGGTGTTCATCATCTATACTGTGCAGGAGGTGCAGGATTCACTGGGCTGTGCCGATAAAAAGGCCACCAAGCTGCTGCGAGAACTGGAAGAGTACGGCCTGATTGAACGCAAACGGAGGGGGCTGGGCAAGCCCGACCTCATCTATGTAAAGAATTTTTCGTCAGAATCGTCAAAAACGCCCTACTTGAATCGTGATAATGACGATTCTGGAACCGTCCAGAATACGCTTCAAGATCCGGCCAAACTACGATGTAATAAGACTGAGAGAAATAATACAGAGGTAAGCGATACTGATCCTATCTATTCCGATGAAAACGACTGGATGAGCAAACGCGCCCAACTGGAAGAATATTTTTCTCAGTCTTTGGAGGTAGACCTTCTGCTCCGGCTCTGCCCGGACGATGAGGATACCATCTATCAGATCGTAGATTTGCTGGTGGACACCTGTTCCACCAACCGCAAACTGCTGCACATTGCCGGAGACGATAAGCCTGCCGAGGTGGTACGCAGCCGTTTTATGAAGCTGAACGCCGACCATATCCGCTTTGTGCTGAAGTGCCTTGCAGAGAACAGCAGCCCGATCCGTAATATGAAACAATATCTGCTTGCTTCTCTGTACAACGCACCCACCACGATGCAGCTTTTCTACCAGAACCAAACCAACCACGACTTAGCGATGCGGAGGTGATGAAAATTTCAAAGAAAGCAACTACGATTGCCATCGTCAACCAGAAAGGCGGCACCGGCAAGACCACCACCTGTGAAAATCTGGGCATCGGGCTGGCGATGGAGGGCAAAAAAGTTCTGCTGGTGGACACTGACCCGCAGGGCAGTCTTACCATCAGCATGGGCTGGCAGCAGCCGGACGAGCTGCCTGCCACATTGTCTACTCTGATGCAGAAAGCCATGAACGACCAGCCTATCCAACCCGGTGAGGGCATCCTGCACCATGCAGAGGGCGTAGACCTCATCCCTGCCAACATCGAATTGGCAGGATTGGAGGTGGCTCTGGTAAACAGCATGAACCGGGAAAAGATGCTCAAACAGGTGTTGGACGGAGCAAAACGGGAGTACGATTATATCCTGCTGGACTGTACTCCCTCCCTTGGTATGCTCACCATCAATGCACTGGCGGCGGCAGACACTGCTTTGATACCCGTACAGGCTCAATATCTTTCTGCCAAAGGTCTGGAGCAGCTTTTGCAGACAATCTGTAAGGTACACCGGCAGAAAATCAATCCGAAGCTGAAAATCGAGGGCATCCTGCTCACCATGACGGACAGCCGCACCAATTATGGAAAGCAGATCAGCAATCTGATTCGGCAGGCATACGGAAAACACCTGAAGGTGTTTGAGCAGACCATCCCCCGTTCCGTCCGTGCGGCGGAAACCAGTGCGGCAGGCAAGAGCATTTTCCAACATGATCCCAAGGGCAAGGTAGCAGAAGCCTACCAATCTTTAGCGAGGGAGGTGTTGGCAGATGCCGAAAAGCGGCTTAAACGTAGCACTGAAAGGTCTCGATGATATTTTTTCGACCGAAGAGTCCCGGCAGGAAGAACAGCGGGAGCAGGTACAACAGATTCCCGTCAGCGAACTTTTCCCGTTCAAAAACCACCCGTTCAAAGTTCTGGACGATGATTCCATGACCCGGACGGTGGAAAGCATTTCGCAGTTCGGTGTGCTTGCGCCGCTGATTGCCCGCCCCAGACCAGAGGGCGGCTATGAGATCATCTCCGGGCATCGTCGGAAACACGCCGCAGAGCTTGCAAATCTGGACACCGTGCCTGTCATTGTGCGAAATATGGAGGATGATGCCGCCACGATATTGATGGTCGATTCCAATTTGCAGAGAGAACACATCCTGCCCAGCGAGCGGGCATTTGCGTACAAAATGAAGCTGGATGCAATAAAAAATCAAGGTGCTAGGTCAGATTTAACTTCGTCCCAAGTTGGGACGAAGTTGAGAGCCGATGAAAAAGTAGCAAAAGATTCAGGCGAAAGTCGCAATCAAGTCCAGCGTTTTGTGCGTCTGACGAACCTTGTCCCTGAATTGCTCGACATGGTGGACGAGAAAAAAATCTCTTTTAACCCTGCGGTAGAACTGTCCTATCTGGACGAAAAACAGCAACAGGATTTTTTAGAAGCAATGGATGCTTCCCAGAACGCACCATCTCTTTCACAAGCCATTCGGATAAAAAAGCTGGCGCAGCAGGGTGAGTTTGACTATGATGCAGTCTACAACATTATGAATGAGGAAAAGAAAAGCGAACTGGACACCGTGACCATCAAAAACGAAACCCTGCGGAAATACTTTCCACGCAATTACACGCCCCGGCAGATGGAAAGCATCATCATCAAGCTGCTCGACCAGTGGCAACTAAAAAAGCAACAGGCAAAACAGAAGAAGCAGGAAGAAGCGCGCTGATCGCAGACTGAACCAAAAGACCCAGTTCCGGGTCTTTTATTTTGCAAAAATTTTGGAGGAAACGTCTATGAACTTTACTACCACTCACATCCGTTCCGAGAAAGTCACCATTGATACTCGCATCTACACGATTCTGAACGGCAGAAAAAAGCCTGGTGAAGTCTATCTCGCTGCCATTGCCCCGGATATGGAGCTGACCATCATCACGCTGGACGAGGCTCCCGGCATCCTGCCCTGCTTTGAGGAGGATGATGCCTGCCTGAACCTTCCCAACACCTCGCTGCTGCTCTGCTACAACCCGGCGCAGGTGCTGAAGATGGGCGGAAAGCACTACCTGACCGGCCCGGTGATTCTTGTTCGCACCAACATGGACGGCGAGGTCATCTCGCTGACCATCGATGAAGTCTACCTGTTCCAGAAGTATCTGGCAAGCCACAGCATCACCCTGATGGCAGACGACCAGAAGCTGCCCTGCATCTGCATGGAGTGAGGTGTGCCATGCTGAACTTTTTTATCGGTTTCGCATTTTTTGAAGCCGGCGCTTTTTTCGGCTTCTTCGTGGCAGCTCTGTTGAACGCCGCCCATGCCTGGCAGGAGATCTCTATCAAATTCGAGGAGGACGATAATGGAACAGAACGAGAACACCTTGTCGGTGCTGAAAATTGCACCGGGACAGTATCCGCAGCAGGTCGAGATTGACAACAACCTGAAAGCCTTGCAGGAGGCGGTGGGCGGCACGATTGCTGCTGTTTACCCCTTTGCAGACCCAGTGGCTATCATCTGCAATGACGATGGTAAGCTCATGGGTCTGCCCCTGAACCGTGCTCTTCGGGATGAAAACGGAGAAATGTATGATGCCATTGCCGGAGACTTTCTAGTGGTGGGATTGCGCGAGGAGGATTTTGCATCCCTGACCCCAGAACTGGCGCAGAAGTACGAGCAGCTTTTCCATCAGCCGGAAGCCTTTCTGAAGCTAGGCAACCGTCTGTTGGTGCTGCCGGTGCCTGATGAACCTCCCGCAGAAAAGCCCCGCACCAAGCCCCCGGCAGAGCATGACCGCTAAAATCACCCTGCTGCACGGGAGGTGATGGCATTGCAGGAAGAAATCGAACAGAAGTCATTCAACATTATGATCTCCACCACAAAGCTGTCTGCCCGGACTGTCCTGCGGGCGGTAAAGGCGGCGTTTCGGCTGTACCAGTCCAAGACATCCCAAGGTAAGCAAAGTGTCCGCACTCTTCTGCGGCAGAACCGGGGTGTGTCCAGCGTGGAGATCAGCAAGACCGGCATCCGTGGGCTGGAACGCTACGCCAAAAAGTACGGCATCGACTATGCCATCCGCAAGGACACCTCCGAAGTGCCGCCCCGGTATCTGGTCTTTTTCAAAGCCCCGGATGCAGAAGCCTTCAACTCGGCGTTCAAAGAGTATTCGGCATCTCTGCTGAACAAAGACAAACGCCCCTCGGTGCTGGCAAAACTGCATGAACTGGTGCAGGCGGCGGCAGAACTCCCCGGCAAAGTCCGGCATAAGGAACAGGAGCGTGGACTGTGACCACGAAAAAGCTGACAAAGCTGCTGGCACTGTATCTGCCCTATATTTTGCTGGGGCTGGTGGCAACCAACATTGGCGAAGCGTGGCGGCTTGCCGAGGGCAAAGAGCTGGGGGATAAGATCATGGCGATGATGGGCACCGTTCCGGTGGCGTTTGCGAACCCGCTGCCCAGCTTGCATCCGCTCGATTTGCTGGTGGGCTTGTGCTGCGGTGCAGGGTTACGGCTGGCGGTCTATTTGCGTGGAAAAAACGCCAAGAAGTACCGCCACGGCATGGAGTACGGCTCTGCCCGGTGGGGCACCGCCAAGGATATTGAGCCGTTCATGGCACCCAAGTTTGCAGACAACATCATCCTGACCAAAACGGAACGGCTGATGATGTCCAACCGCCCACCGGACCCCAAAAACGCCCGGAACAAAAATGTGCTGGTGGTGGGAGGCTCCGGCAGCGGCAAGACGAGATTTTGGCTTAAACCCAACCTTTTACAATGTCATAGTTCCTATGTGGTCACTGACCCGAAGGGCTATAATGAACAAGGATAAAACAAAGATGCGTTTACAAAAGGATAAAAATATCGTATCTTTGTTACATATCAAGCAACCAAACCCCAACCAAAAAACAAAGAAGGTGAAACTATGGCAAAATCCAACCAAGGAAAAATCACGGCGCTGTATGAACGGCTTTCCAGAGATGATGAACTGCAAGGTGAATCCAACAGCATCCTGAACCAGAAAAAGTATCTGGAAGACTACGCCCGCAAAAGTGGTTTCAACAATATCAAACATTTTACGGATGATGGGTACAGCGGAACAAACTTTAACCGCCCCGGCTTTCAGTCAATGATTGCTGAAATCGAAGCCGGGCATATTGCAACGGTCATCGTAAAAGACATGAGCCGTTTTGGACGGAACTATCTGGAAGTTGGATTTTATATTGAATATATTTTCCCACTTCTACAGATTCGATTTATTTCGATTAATGACAGCTATGACAGTGCAGCAAGCAGCGGAATGACTGGTGGAATGAATGTAGCATTGCAGAATCTGGTATACAATATGTATAGCCTGGATTTGTCCAAGAAAATTTCATCAGCATTGCAGACAAGAACGAGAAATGGTACACGCCTTCCGGTAAATGCCAGATATGGCTATAAAAAAGGAAAAGACGGAAGACTGGAAGTTGATCCGGAGGCTGCAAAAGTCGTGAAAATGATTTTTCGGATGGCAGCGGAAGGAACAAGTTTTGCAGATATTACAAGGGAATTGAACAGACAGGCGATTGCCACTTGTGATGAGCAGAAATTATCAAGAGGGGATCAGGTGCAGTTCCAGAGGTTTGACACGATCAAAAAGAAACACTGGAGCCCTACGACAGTAGCGGCAATTGTCCGGGATGAGATTTATATTGGAACCAGAATCTGGGGCAAGACACGTTGCAGTATGCATACTGGCCATAAAGCAGTTCTGAATGATGAAACAGAATGGGTTCGCCTGGAAAATCATCATACGGCAATTATAGACAGGGCATTGTTTGAAAAAGCAAATGAAATGCATCCGAAAAAGAAGAGAAGTGTTGCGGAATCACGCACCAATTTTACTCTGGAAAGACGTAAAAAGCAGCCAGCATTGCTGTTATGTGCCAACTGTGGGCATTCTTTGCTAAAAGAAACGGAGCATCTGCTAAAATGCTCAGATGCTCGAACCAATGGAGATCCTGTGTGTCGAAGTCTGGTGATCCGACGGGAACCGCTGGAGGAGAATATCCTTGGGCTTGTTCATCAGTATGCAGCGTCAATGTTGGAAAAAGAAAAGAAAGTATCTTCCAACAGGCAATGCGACTACAAAGAGATCAATACCGCAGAATTGCAAAAACAGAGCCGACAGTTGACCTCGGAAAAGATGAAACTCTATGATGATTACAAAGATGGTCATATAGATCGTGATTCGTATAAGCAGAGAGCTGGAAAGATAAGTGTACAGCTGGAGGAAATAAAACGAAAGATAGAAGATGCGGAGAATAGCAAAAAGCTTCTTGAACAAAATGAACTTTCTGATAAAATAAAACTAAAAGATTTCTTGGGAATTCAGAAGTTCGATACAGAGAAGCTGCGTGAGATTATCAAGGTGATCCGTGTTCATAGTCAGGATGAAATCGAAATCGAATGGAATTTTGACGTTATTTTTTCAGAACAGAGATAACTTGAGCAGGACAAGAATGACTTATCAAAAGATAATAAAGGTGCTGGGACTACCTGATGGAAGCGTCAGATAGTCTTCGGCAGAAAAAAATAAAATTTTTTTTGTCCTATACTTGACACATCCACATGTGTGCAGACATACCTTCTGTTCCAAGATGGCTAAGAGCGGAATGAATCCGAAAACTCTGCAGTACATTATGGGACACGCGGATATTTCGGTAACCATGAATACCTATACGCATTTTACCGGAGAGGATGCACGGGAAGAATTCCAGAAGTTATTTGGTGGTGAAGAAGAGTCGGTACAAAGGCAGAAAAGGTCCTGGTAACCCCGGTGGCAAAGTTGTAAAAAAAAGGCCGTTTTACAACAATTTTACAACAAATTTGTTGTAAAACGGTTGTCAAAATGCTTGAAAATGCCTCGAAGTACCGGATTCAGGAGAAAAATGCCAAAGTGGCAAATCGTTACATTTGGTTGCATAAGTATGACAAATCGTTGCATTTAAAAGATAAAAAAGGAGTTTCAAAAAAATGATAAAAATACTGTTTGTATGTCACGGCAGCAGACAAACATATTTGAAAAAACCTTAATTTATAAGGGAATTTAAAATTGAAAGTGAGAATTTACATCAAAAATATATCATTTGAAATCCTAGAGAGTGCTTGAAATGATTGATTGGAAAGTAGTCTAGTATAACGAATATTAAATAATTGCTATATTAAATTGATACTGCTTCCTCTTCACTGATTTCATCCATTTTATACTTCCAGTGATAAACCACGGGTTCACGGTTCACTTCGTCAAAGTACTTGTAAATTCGTTCTTCCAACTCCTGTTTGGTATTGACACGAATTCCTCGAAGCATCTGTCTGGTCATCTTGCTGAAGAAGCTTTCAATCATGTTTAACCATGAGCCATGTTTTGGTGTAAACACAAATTTAAAACGTCCCTTTGGCATAGTATCCAGAAAGCGCCGTGTTTCTTTGGAAGTATGTGCAGAATGATTATCCAGGATGATCCGAATGGTATCCTGTGATGGATATTTTTTGTCCAGTATCTTTAAAAACTCAATAAAATCAGAACTCTTATGGGTCTCACTTACTAACGGAATTGCTTCTCCAGTGAGTAAATCAATGCCAGCCAGTAAAGAGAGCGTTCCCAGACGTTTGTATTCTGCATCACGATATACTTCCCCATGTTCTGATGTCGGGCGTAAATCCGGTGCCGTATTGGAGATTGCCTGAATGCCCGGCTTCTCATCATACGATACCGTAATCGTCAGTTTATAATCGTCTGGAACAATGAGATCACCATTTTCATCAAACTGCATTTCAATCTGCTTATAAACCAACAGAACCTCATGCATTTTTGATTCAAAATCAGGATCCCGTTTTTCACAGTAATATTTGATTTTAAAGGGTTTCATATCCTGTTCCTTAAGAAATTTCTGGATATACGGTTTGGTAACGGTTGAAAGCCTTGGATATCCCGCTTCTTCTGCATGTTTCTGAATGTATTTGTGGAGAGAGGTCAACGTCCACAATTCCTGTGCATAACCGAGTTCTGTCGGTCTCTGACACGCAATATGAATCATCCATGCTTTTGCATCATCAGTGATTTCCGATGGACGTCCAGGACGCTGAACATCAAACAGTGCAGCATCTAAACCGCCTTTCTGAAACTTCGAAATACAAAGGCGTACCGTTGCAGTACTAATGGCAAGTTTATCAGCAATTTGCTGGAATGTCATTCCATCGGCTTTATATAAAAGGATTCTGGCACGGTCCACAACTTGTGCCTGAATGGTTCTCTTTTTGGATAATGCTTTAAGGTAATCTCTGTCTTCATCTGACAGAGGAAGATATGTTTTTCTCATAGTGTTCATCCTTTCTTAGATAACACTATTTTACCATACATTATCCTCAAAATATATAGTAGAAATTTAATTTATTCTATACTAGAAATGATAGATGCGAGCATTTTACTCTATCCGATTTATGGAGGTGTGCTCATGAGAAGCAAAAGAATACCTGCCGAAGAACAATACCGTCTCATCATGGAATGCCGTCAAAGTGGCTTGACGGATCATCAATGGTGTGTGGAACATGATATCAAGCCAGGAACTTTTTACAACTGGGTAAAAAGACTGCGTCAGAAAGGTTGTGTGGATTTGCCGGCGTCAACTGGACGCACCTATCGCGCACCAGAAAGCCAGGAAGTTGTCAGAGTGGATTTTCATGATACTGACCCGATTCCTTATGAACAGCCATTAAATGTAATTCCGGCAGCTACGGAAAGAAATAACCTTTCCGTAGCAGAGCCAATGAAGCTGTCTGTAGGAAGTTTTCATCTAACAATACCAAATGGAACAGATCCTCAGCTTCTGGCTCAAACGCTTCGCATTGTGAAGGAGTTGGAATGTTAGGGGATATCACAGCCGCCGATGAAATCTATATCGTAACAGGCAGAACGGATATGCGGAAATCCATTGACGGGCTGTGTGCTATTGTAGAGGATCAACTCCATATGGATCCAAGGCGAAGTGCCCTGTATCTTTTCTGTGGAAAACGTTGTGACAGGATCAAAGCTTTGCTCTGGGAATCTGACGGATTTGTGCTGCTGTATAAACGTATGGAAGTCCAGGGCAGATTCCGCTGGCCCAGAAATCAGTTGGAAGTAAAACAATTGACCTGGCAGCAATTCGACTGGCTCATGTCCGGTCTTGAAATCGAACAACCAAAAGCATTCAAACCTACGGAATGATCATGTAAGGCCTCTATGCCAACCAACAAAAATGCTGGGCTTTCCGCACACGGTATCATGCCTGTAATACCTTATAAATACTGAGTTTTCTGCTTCTTTTTCATTACTTTTTATGGTATAATGAGAGCAGTGGAAAAGGAGCAGAAAACATATGGCTGGTAATTCAAAAGATTCAAAAATCCTTGCGTACAAGGACATGATCAACCAACTGAATAAGACGATATCCGCACAGACAGAACGGATCCAGTCTTTACAAAAAACATTGGAAGCAGACCGTCTGGAAAAAGAAAACCTCCGTCAGCAGATGGAATATCTCACGAAGAAACTTTT
>OGXD01000497.1_pt1 | contig 35082 bp, 32 predicted proteins | sample 1576211 | NCBI WGS metagenome assembly OGXD01 (sample SAMEA3541470, study PRJEB24748) | human gut metagenome | biome: human gut; feature: human-associated habitat; material: faeces | place: China | collected 2012
AGAACAAAAAGAATCTTTTTGCAGCAGCGGCAGTCTTGTCTTGCAGAGATAGCTGCTTACTTCCAGCCAATGAGAGAAGAAGCGTTAAAGTCAGGTCTTATGAATACTAAGGTTCTTGGCGTTAATATCAAGACATTATTATATCAGGTACCTGGTGGTATGCTTTCTAACCTTGTATCACAGCTTAAGGAAGCTGGTGCAGAAGATAAGTATCAGGCAGTTCTTGAGGAAATTCCTAAGGTTCGTAAGGACTTTGGTGAACCACCTCTTGTTACACCATCATCACAGATTGTTGGTACACAGGCTGTTCTTAATGTATTACAGGGCGAGCGTTATAAGATGATTACTAAGGAATCTAAGAAGGTTCTTATGGGTGAATTCGGACAGACAATCAAGCCATTTAACCCAGAAGTACAGAAGAAGGCTATAGGTGATGCTACACCTATCACATGCCGTCCAGCAGACCTTATTGAGCCACAGCTTGAGAAGTTCAAGAATGACCCAGTTGTACAGCAGTACAAGCAGCAGGATGAGGATGTGCTTTCATACGCATTATTCCCAGCAGTTGCTACAGAGTTCTTCAAGTATAGAGAAGCACAGCAGAAGAAGGTTGACCCAGCTAAGGCTGATACAGCTAATAAGGCATATCCAGTTTAATAGCATAACTGGTTTAATATTGATAAATAATTATGAGATGATTATTATGTATTGTATAATATATAGTAATCATCTCATTTTTGATGTAGTAAAGAAGATTAGGAGAACGCATATGATATGAAGTTTACATTAAAATGACAGTTGACATATGAGCTATCAAAAAGTAATATTAGATAAGTGTTTGCGTGCACTAATTAGATAAAATGCATAATTAGAATATATAAAATGGAGGAATGATATGAGAATAGGTATTATTGGATATGGTAACTTAGGCAGAGGTGTGGAGTGCGCTATTAAGCAGAATCCGGATATGGAGTTAGCAGCAGTATTTACGAGACGTTCACCAGAAAGTGTTTCTATATTAACTAAGGAAGCTGTAGTTTGCTCAGTAGAAGATATAGAGCAGTGGAAGGATAAGATTGATGTAATGATTCTTTGCGGTGGAAGTGCAACAGATTTACCAGTTCAGACACCAAGGTTTGCAGAGATGTTTAATGTCGTTGACAGCTTTGATACACATGCAAGAATTCCAGAACATTTTGACAATGTTGATGCCGCTGCTAAGAAGAGCGGACATATCGGAATTATATCAGTAGGCTGGGATCCAGGAATGTTCTCTTTGAACCGTATGTATGCCAATGCTATATTACCAGATGGCAAGGATTATACATTCTGGGGCAAGGGTGTAAGTCAGGGACATTCAGATGCTATCCGCCGTGTTGAAGGCGTTAAGGATGGCAAGCAGTACACGATTCCTGTAGAGGCAGCTCTAGAGGCAGTAAGAAACGGTGAGAATCCAGATCTTACAACAAGACAGAAACATACAAGAGAATGTTTTGTAGTATTAGAGGAAGGTGCTGATGCTGCAAAGGTTGAGGAAACAATCAAGAACATGCCTAATTACTTTGCTGATTATGATACAACAGTTCATTTTATCAGTGAAGAAGAATTAAAGAAAAACCACAGTGGAATTCCACACGGAGGTTTCGTTATCCGCACAGGAAAGACAGGCTGGAATAATGAAAACAGCCACGTTATAGAATACAGCTTAAAGCTTGATTCTAACCCGGAATTCACATCCTGCGTTATCGTAGCATATGCAAGAGCAGCTTATCGTCTTTATAAGGAAGGTCAGAGCGGCTGCAAGACAGTATTTGATATTGCACCTGCATATCTTAGTGCTAAGGACGGAGCAGAGCTTAGAAAGAACCTTCTGTAATCTAGTCACTATACAGGATGGTCATAAGTAATGAGTAGTGCTGGAGGAAAAAATAATAAAGAGAGAATACCTCGTAGGCAGCATCCGGGGATGGAATTCATTAGTCCCTGTCATCATAATAAAATAAAAGAAATTCTGCTATGACATAATGTTTTGGGGTGACCAGCATAATGACATAGCGGAATAATGGAGTATGTTTAGATGATTAAGTTAGAAAGATATGAAGTCATGAATTTCGAAAATGCTATGAGAGGTGCAAGAAACCCTCTTAACAGCTGGGCAAGAATGGACAGCAAAACAGAGAATGGTGTATTTACATTTGGCCCTAATGACTTAGATCTTGCAAAAAGACTATGCAAGGCGGGTTCAGACCATAGAAAGTTCATTAGACAGATATTTGTAACGGTAGATATAACAGCACCAATATACTGGTGGAAGGAATATGACACATATAAGGTTGGAACAGTTGCCAACTCAACAAGTACAATGCACAAAATTCACAGCAAGCCATTTGAAATGAGTGATTTCAGTGTTGACCATTGTACAGAGGCAGCACTTGATATGATGCAGAAAAATATAGATTTTCTCGAAACAATACGTCAGGAGTTTGTAGAAACAAAGGATAAGAATCTATGGTACAGTATGATTCAGTTATTGCCAGAAAGCTATAACCAGATGAGAACATGTACATTTAATTATGAGAATCTTGCGGGTATGTATTATTCAAGAAGAAATCATAAGCTTGCTGAATGGCATACATTTTGTGACTGGGCTTTGGAACTTCCATATTTCAAGGAGCTTCTTGTTCAGAATGAAAATGAATAGGCATGATTTCCTTAAAAAGAAAGGATATATATGAGCAGTGTAATAATAATAGGTGGTGGTGCTGCCGGCATGATGGCTGCTATAATAGCAGCCAGAAATGGGCATACTGTTACACTTATGGAAAAAAACGAAAAGCCTGGAAAGAAGCTTTTTATTACAGGTAAAGGCAGATGTAACTTTACCAATGCCGGTGATGAAGAAGATATAAGACAGAGTGTTGTAACCAATCCCAAGTTTATGTACAGCGCATTCAAGGGCTTTTCCAACTATGATGTTATGGGCTTTTTTGATGAACTGGGACTTAAGTTCAAGATAGAAAGAGGAAACAGATGCTTTCCAGAGTCTGATCATTCATCAGATGTTATATCAGCACTCGTAAGAGAAATGCGTAAGCTTAAAGTGAATATCATGCTTAACACAGAGGTTCTTGACGTGCTTACAGAAGATATAGAGGATGGAACTAAGAGATTTGGTGGGGTTGAGTATAAAGAGACAACTTCGGATAAGAAACGGCTGTTAAAGGCTGACTCTTGTATTATAGCAACAGGTGGCAACTCTTATTCAAGTACGGGTTCAACAGGTGATGGATATAGATTTGCAAGGAATATGTCACATACAGTTACACCTGTTATTCCTGCACTTGTTCCACTTACAATCAGGGAAGAATGGGCATCTGAGCTTATGGGACTTAGTCTTAGGAATATTTCTATCAGTATTCTTGATAATAAGAAAGAAGTATATAGCGATTTTGGCGAGATGCTTTTCACACATTTTGGTGTAAGTGGTCCGGTTATACTTAGCGCAAGCAGTTATACAACAGCTATATTAAGGAAAAGACCGCTAAAGCTTATAGTTGATCTTAAACCAGCATTATCAGAGGAACAGCTGGATGAAAGAATATTAAGGGATTTTTCAGAAGAGAAGAATAAAGCATATAAGAATTCTTTAGATAAATTACTTCCCAAAAAACTTATTCCGGTTATAGTAAGGCTTAGTGATATAAATAAAGATAAGAAGGTAAATGAAATCACAAAGCAGGAAAGACAGGGGCTGGTTCATCTTATAAAGAATCTTGAGATGACTGTTACTGGTACTAGAGGATTTAACGAAGCTATTATCACCCAGGGAGGTGTTAATGTAAAGGAAATAAATCCATCAACTATGGAGTCCAAGCTTGTACAAAATGTATATTTTGCAGGAGAGGTGCTTGATGTTGATGCCGTTACAGGTGGGTTTAATCTGCAGGTTGCATGGTCAAGTGCGTATGCAGCTGCATCACATTTAGAATAAAAATTTTTAATACAAGGAGAGGAATTATGGCATATTCAGTTGCAATAGATGGACCAGCAGGAGCTGGCAAAAGTACAATAGCAAAGCTTATTTCAAAGGAAATGGGATACATATATGTAGATACAGGTGCTATGTATAGAGCAATGGCTGTGTATTTTACAAAGAATAATATTGATCCTGATGATGAAAATGCGATTAATGCTGCTGTAGATAATGTTGATATCAGTATCGAATATCAGAATGGAGAACAGCAGGTAATACTTAATGGCGAGAATGTGACAGGTCTTTTAAGAACTGAAGAGACAGGAAATATGGCATCAAGAACATCTAAGTATAAAGAAGTAAGAAGCAAGCTTGTTGAGCTTCAAAGACAGCTTGCAAAGACTTCTGATGTTGTTATGGATGGAAGAGATATTGGAACAACAGTGCTTCCAGACGCATTTGTAAAGATATATCTTACAGCAAGCTCTGATGCGAGGGCAAAAAGAAGATATGATGAACTGGCTGCTAAGGGTGAGCAATGTGATATTAATGATATAAAGGAAGATATTGAAAAAAGAGATTATCAGGATATGCATAGGGAAATATCACCACTTAAACAGGCAGATGATGCCATACTGCTTGATACATCCAATATGAATATAGAGCAGGTTGTTGCAGCAATGAGAGATATTATAGATAAAGCTATTAAAAATAGTTAATAGTTGAGAATAGTGTGAAAAATAGGATTTTTCACACGCAAGATTTGTGCTTACGCACAAACTTGAGATGCGCAAAAGACAGCGCAAGAATTGAGAATAAAATGAAGGTAGCAGATATGTCAAAAATAGAAGTTATTCTTGCGAAATCAGCTGGTTTTTGCTTTGGAGTACATAGAGCAGTTGATACAGTATATGAACGCACAGATAAGGAAAATGTATACACGTATGGTCCTATTATTCATAACGAGGAAGTTGTAAAGGATCTTGAAAGCAAAGGCGTAAGGGCAATATCAGATGTTGATGAGATTGAAGGGATGAATGATAATGCTACAGTTATCATAAGGTCACATGGCGTATCAAAGAATGTGTATGATAGTATTAAGGCAAAAAAATACGAAATAGTTGATGCAACATGTCCTTTTGTGCTTAAAATCCACAGAATAGTTGAAGAAGAAAGTGCAAAGGGCAAGCAGATAATCATAATCGGCAATGAGAAGCATCCGGAGGTTGAAGGTATAATGGGATGGTCACATAGTCCGGTTCTTGTGATAGATACAGTGGAAAAAGCAAAGAATATGCAGCTGGATAACAAAAAAGAAGTGGTGATTGTATCCCAAACGACATTTAATTACAATAAATTTAAAGAATTAGTTGAAATTATCGACGAAAAGGGGTACAATATTACCATTAAAAATACTATTTGTAATGCCACGGAAGAACGTCAGACTGAGGCAAGAGATATTGCACAGAAAGTTGATGCAATGATTGTTATCGGCGACAAGAGTAGTTCCAATACAAGAAAACTGTATGAGATTTGTAAAGGCGAATGTGAGAATACATTTTACATTCAAACTCTAAAAGATCTGGACTTAAAAAGTCTTAATCTGGTAAACAGCATAGGTATTACAGCTGGGGCATCTACCCCGAACAATATCATTGAGGAGGTTTATACTAATGTCAGAGAATTTTGCAGAGATGTTAGCTAACGAAGAGTGGAAGGAAATTCATACAGGAGAAGTTGTTGATGGCACTGTAATAGCAGTTAAAGATGATCAGATCGTTCTTAACATAGGCTATAAGGCTGATGGTATTATCACAAGAAGTGAATACACATCACAGCCAGGGCTTGATCTTACAACAGTTGTTTCTGTTGGTGATGAGATGAAGGCTAAGGTACTTAAGCTTAACGATGGAGAAGGTCAGGTACTTCTTACATATAGAAAGCTTGTCGCAGACAACGGAAGCAAGAAGCTTGAAGAAGCGTTTAATAACAATGAGCCTGTAACAGCAACAGTAACAAGAGTTATCAAGGGTGGTCTTGAAGTTGTTGTTGATGAAACAAGAGTATTTATTCCAGCAAGCCTTGTTTCAGATTCATATGTAAAGGATTTCTCAGATTATGCTGGTAAGGAAGTAACATTTGTATTAACAGAATATGATCCTAAGAACAGAAAGGTTATCGGAGATTGCAAGCAGCTTATTGTTGCAGCTAAGAAGGCAGCTCAGGAAGAATTACTTTCTAAGATTCACGAAGGTGATACAATCGAAGGAACAGTTAAGAATGTAACAGATTTTGGTGCATTTATTGATCTTGGTGGAGTTGATGGACTCCTTCATATTTCAGAAATGTCATGGGGCAGAACAGAGAATCCTAAGAAGGTATACAAGATTGGTGATTCTGTTAAGTGCTTCATTAAGGAAATCAATGGTGATAAGATTGCTCTTTCTGTTAAGTATCCAGATCAGAATCCATGGAATGATGCATCTACAAAGTATGCTGTAGGTAATGTTGTTACTGGTAAGGTAGCAAGAATGACAGACTTTGGTGCATTTGTACAGCTTGAAGATGGTATTGATGCTTTACTTCATGTATCACAGATTTCAAGAGAACACATCAACAAGCCAGAAGATGTATTAAAGATTGGTCAGGAAATCACAGCTAAGGTTGTAGACCTTAACGAAGCTGAGAAGAAGATCAGCTTAAGCATGAAGGCAGTATCAGATGATGCAGCAGAGCAGGAAGAAGTTCAGACAGAAGAATAATAAATAATACGAATAAGTATATAAAAAGATTCCAGTGGTTTTATAACTATTGGAATCTTTTTGATTATATGTTATAAAAAATGAATGTTTATAAATGACTATACAAAATGCCTATACATATTTTTTTAAGGTAAGATATGTTCTTCCTTTTCTTGTTTCACTTTCATCCCCAACATATATGAATTTTCCTTTGCCGCGTATAACAAGAATATCATCGGGTTTCAAATGCATGCTTTTGTTTTCTATGCACTGGCCATTGACATATATTTTTTTAGAGGAAAATAACTCACCGGAACTGCTTCTTGACAGTTTTGTTATAGAAGCTACAACAGCATCTATTCGTGGAGAAGCTGCGATTATACGTATGTCCTCAAGTTCAGGCTTTAAAGCTGGTACTTCATGTGTGCAGACGGAACAACGCATATGAGTGTGGCGTACGGTGTCAAGGTGGTCACATATATAATCAGAAATGTGTGAAATACAGAATACGTAGGCATCGGTTTCCTTTATAATAATATCACCTATGAGTTCCCGTTCTATTCCAAGGTTCATAAGAGCACCAAGATAATCACGATGGTCAAGCTTTTCAGCAAACTTTACAGACAATGGTTCAATCTTTAAGGTTGTTATCGGATAGCCAGCATCATAGCCATATAAGTTTGGAGAACCAAAACGAATAAGTTGCCTTTCGCATAACGGACTGCCACCATATATATCATGATCAATAAAAGATAAGTCTTTTTTAAATGAGTTAACAACTGAAAGCTCACTTATGCTAAGAAAGTTGGTATATGTATATATATTATGATTAAATGCCTGATTAGCGGTGTCTAAAATTTTTCTTTTTAACAAGTCATCTTCATTCATAGTAAAAATCCTTTCTGTTTTCTGTGCTTTACATTACATCCATGTAGAATACTGTATCATAATACTTTAATAATTAAAATAGAAACTGTAAATGCACAAATATATTTTTATATTTATTATTGATTTATTATTGTTGGCTATTGATTTTTTATTGATTGTACAACTATCTTTGACACATTTATTATAGTGTGATAAACTATTAACGAATATAAGGTAAAGCAATATATACGTGAATAGTTGCGGAAAGAACAGAGGAATATATTATGATTAATAATTACGAAGACTTTAAAAAACAGGTGTTCAGTATTACAAGTATAGATCTTAATGCTTATAAAGAAAAACAGATGAAAAGAAGAATAGATACACTTATAGCAAGAAATAAGTATGATGGATATGAAAGTTATATCAAGGCGATAAAATCTGATTCCAAGCTGCTCGACGAATTCGTGAATTATCTTACTATTAATGTATCTGAATTCTACAGGAACCCTGCACTGTGGAAAAAGCTTGAGGATATAATTCTTCCAGAACTTATAAATAAATTCGGAACAAGACTTAAGATATGGAGTGCTGCCTGCTCTACAGGTGATGAGCCATATTCCCTGGCTATGGTGCTTGCAAAGAAGGTTCCAATGAGAGATATTAAGATATATGCAACAGATATAGATGACCAGGTGCTTGAGAAGGCTAAGGATGGCGTATATTCAGCTAACAGTCTTAAAGGACTGCCAGATGAATATAAGAATAAATATTTTGAGAAAATGGGTGACAGGTATTATAAGATATCAGATGATATTAAAAAATGTGTTGAGTTTAAAAAGTCCAATCTTTTAAAGGATGCATATCCACAGGGTTGTCATCTTATAGTGTGCAGGAATGTTCTTATATACTTTACGGAAGATGCCAAGCTCGATATATATAAGAAGTTTAATAAGTCACTTGTCCAGGGTGGCTGCCTGTTTGTTGGTAATACAGAACAGATTATTAACTATAAGGATCTTGGTTATGAGTATAATGAACTGTTCTTTTATAGAAAAAAGTAATTATTGCATATGCTGTTTCATGGATGATATCCATGGACAGCATATTTTTTATTGCCTCAGTGTCATAATCTGATACAGTTTTATCCGTAGATTCAGGATCTAATATAAGATATACATTTTTATCATTATAATCTTTTTTAAATACGGTCATATCACCTGAATATGATGGAATCATGATAAATGTACCATGTTTTTTTGTGTAACATGTTTCTTTGGTTGCTTTAATCCTACATTCAGAATCTACATATGCGGCAATGCTTTTGTGCATGGCGGTGTCCTCGTATGGAAGATAATAATAGTCTTTATAGTTTGGATAAAAGTATTTTAAAATGCCGGTGATAACAGGCAATCTAAGTTTTAATGTTGAATGTTCGGCTCTTAATACATAATATTCATCCTTTAGTAACACAGAAACAGGAAGTTCTTCTGGTAATGAAAAAGAAAGTGTTATATAAGCTGTACTGGATATATTATCAGACTGCTTAGATTCATCTGCAATGTCATAGGCAGGTGTATACTCTATATCTTTGTAAGATATATGCTTGTTTATGATGTTATTATAACTTACTATTGAAGAAATCTTTATAAGACCGCATATATCTTCAAAATTATGGAGCAGAAGAAGCTTTTCGCTGTCAGCGTGTTTAGCTGGAAGCTGGTCATTTTTTATATATTCTTTGTATACCTTTATGAGTTCGCCACCAGTATATGTATCGTTGCGGTGTATTCCAAGAAAATGTTCAACAGTTGTCTGATTATAACTTTCAAGTCTTAAGATGGACTTAAGTCCTTTAGCGTGCTTAAACAAATCAATGCTTCTCATATTATCAAGATTAAGCGGTATATTATGAATGGCTGCACGTTTTGTTAAAAATGGGATATCAAAATTGTCACCATTGAAATGTATGATTGATGAAAAATTTTCTGCAAGTTCACAGAACTTATGAATCAGTAATGGCTCATCAGAGGCACCTTCAGCAAGCCATTGGATTACTGTGAAGTGTCTGCCGTCGGTGAATGAAACTCCGATAAGATAGCAGAAACAGCCAGTTCTTGAAAAGCCGGTGGTTTCTATATCAAAGAAAAGATTATCTTTGATACAGAGCTGGTTATTTATATTAATATCAATTGTCTGTGTTATTGTTTTCATGTAATTATTGTCCTTTTTCTTTTAATATTCTGTTTTTAGCATCTTACATTATATTGATTGAGTAATTAACAAAAATGATATATATACTAAAAATACGTTAAAAAAATATCAGTTTTTGTTTATTATATACGAATATATACACAAAAAAAAGTAGATTTTTAATCCTTATTGATATATTATATTAATATATTAGTTACTGTTAAGAACTGCCACATAATCAGGTAAATAATCATACAGAAGAAGTTTTCTTTTTTGTGATTGTCTATCTGATTAAGTATAGTGCTAAGCAGTAACATATATTATTTTATAAGGAGAAATATGTCATGGGAAAGTGTACATTTAAAGGTGGAATACATCCATATGACGGCAAGGAATTATCAAAGGATAAGCCTATAAAAGAGTTGTTCCCTGCTGTAGGAGAGATGGTTTTCCCACTTTCACAGCACATCGGTGCGCCGGCAGTTCCAGTAGTTGCCAAAGGTGATTACGTCCTTGCTGGACAGTTGATTGCTGAGGCTGGTGGATTCGTATCAGCTAATATCCATTCATCTGTTTCTGGTACAGTTAAGTCTATAGAGCCAAGAACGCTAGCCACAGGTGGAAAGTGCAATTCAATCATCATTGAGAATGATGGAGAATTTAAGGAAGTTGAGTATACTCCTAAGAAGTTAGAAGAACTTTCTAAAGAAGAAGTATTACAAAGAATTAAGGATGCAGGTGTAGTAGGTATGGGTGGTGCAGGCTTCCCTACTAACGTAAAGTTAAGCCCTAAGAATCCAGAAGGAATTGATTATATTATAGTAAATGGTGCTGAATGTGAACCATACCTTACATCCGATTACAGAAGACTTCTTGAAGAGTCAGACAAGATTGTACTCGGCTTAAAGGTTGCATTAAGCATTTTTGATCACGCTAAGGGTATTATTGGTATTGAGGATAATAAGCCTGAAGCTATCAAAGTTATGCAGGCAGCAGTTGCCTCTGAGCCAGATATCGAGGTTAAGGTTTTAAAGACCAAGTATCCTCAGGGTGGTGAGCGTAGTCTTATCTATGCTACGACAGGCAGAAGCATCAACTCAACTATGCTTCCAGCAGATGCAGGATGTATCGTACATAACGTAGATACAATATACAGCATATATATGGCTGTTATTGAAGGAAAGCCACTTACTAAGAGAATCGTTACTGTTACAGGTGATGGTGTTAAAGAACCAGGCAACTTCTATGTATGGCTTGGCATGAACTACAGACAGCTTCTTGAAGCAGTCGGTGGTGTAGTTGGCGAACCAGAGAAGTACATATCAGGTGGTCCTATGATGGGATTTGCTATGTACAGTCTCGATGTACCAGTTATAAAGGGAAGCTCATCACTTCTTGTATTCCAGAATGATGTTGTATCTAAGCTTGAAGAGACAGCATGTATCCGTTGTGGAAGATGTGGTGAAGGATGTCCAAGCCATTTACTTCCAGCTAAGCTTGCTTCATTTGCAGCTAAGAACGATGAAGCTGGTTTCGTTAAGTTTGATGGTATGGAGTGTGTAATGTGCGGAAGCTGTTCATATGTCTGTCCAGCTAAGAGACCATTAACACAGCAGATTAAGGCTATGAGAAGTATCGTTCTGGCTAACAGAAGAAAGAAATAAGGGAGGATTAAAAGTGAGCGAGATTTTTAACGTATCAACTAATCCACATGTACGTAGCAAGGATACTACTCAGACTATTATGAGAGATGTACTTATAGCGTTAGCCCCTGCTAGTATATTTGGTATTTATAACTTCGGAGTTCAGGCACTTATTCGTATCATAGTTGGTATTGTAGTGTGTATGGCTTCTGAAGCAGTATATGAGTATTTTATGCATAAGAAGATAACAGTTATGGACCTTAGTGCTGCTGTTACAGGTCTTCTTATTGCACTTAACATTCCTTCAACTCTCAACATTGGTTTTGAGATTGTTGGCTGTGTATTTGCAATTATTATTGTTAAGCAGTTGTTTGGCGGAATTGGTCAGAACTTTATGAACCCTGCACTTGCAGCAAGATGTTTCCTTCTTATTGCATATACAGGTCCAATGACTAACTTCGTATGTGATGCATATTCTGGAGCTACACCTCTTGCTATATTAAAGCCAGGTTCAGAGGTTGTAGGACAGACAGCCCCTACACTTCTTACTATGTTTATTGGTAAGACAAGCGGTGTTATCGGTGAGACATCAGTTATATGTCTTCTTATCGGTGCTATATATCTTGTTGTAAGAAAGATTATTTCTTTAAGAATTCCACTTTCTTACATTGGAACATTTGCAGTGCTTATATTCCTTTTTGCACCAGGACATCAGTTTGATGCTATGTATATGTTACAGGAAATCTGTGGTGGTGGTCTTATTCTTGGTGCTTTCTTTATGGCAACTGATTATGTTACATCACCTATCACACCTAATGGTAAGTTAGTATTCGGTGTCTGCTTAGGTTTACTTACATTCATATTCAGAATGTTTGGTGGTTCAGCAGAAGGCGTTTCATACGCAATCATCTTCTGTAACCTCTTAGTACCTCTTATCGAAAGAGTTACAGTACCTAAGTCATTTGGCAAGAAAAAGCCGGAAAAAAAGGCAAAGGAGGCTGCATAAGATGAAGAATATAATAAAAGACGCATGTATATTATTCGCAATTACACTTGTTGCAGGTATCCTTCTTGGTCTTGTATATAATGTAACTAAAGACCCTATCGCACAGCAGAACGAGAAGGCTAAGCAGAAGGCTTACCAGGAGGTTATTGCTGATGCTGATAAGTTTGAAGCACTTGATGGAAGTTATGCTTCTGATAAGGTGGCAGAAACAGCTAAGGCAGTACTTTCAGCTTCTGCAACAGATTTCTCTAAGGATGATGTATCAGAGGTAGTTGCTGGTATTAAGAATGGTAAGATAATAGGTTTTGTAGTAACAGTTATTGCACATGATGGTTACGGCGGAGATATTAAGTTCTCTGTTGGACTTTCAACAGATGGAACATATCTTGGAACATCTATTCTTACAATAAGTGAAACAGCAGGTCTTGGTATGAGAGCTAAGCAGGATCCTTCATTCTTAGCACAGTTTAACGGAACTAAGACTTCAGAATATAAGGTAGTAACAGATGGAACAGGTTCATCATCAGACAGCTCTATTGATGCAATCGGTGGTTCTACAGTTACATCTAAGGCTATAACAAAGGGTGTTAATGCAGCATTAGCTGTATATGCAGACCTTGCTAAGGCTAATGTTAAGACAGTAGGAGGTGTTTCAGTTGAATAAATGTGTTGAAAGACTTTATAATGGTATTATCAAAGAGAATCCTACTCTGGTTTTAACACTTGGTATGTGTCCTACACTTGCGGTTACTACATCAGCAATCAATGGTATCGGAATGGGACTTTCTACAACAGCAGTTCTTATGCTTTCTAACCTTTTCATTTCATTACTTAGAAAGGTTATTCCAGACAGCGTAAGAATGCCAGCTTATATCGTAATCGTTGCATCATTTGTTACAATAATACAGTTCTTATTACAGGGTTTTGTGCCATCTATATACGATGCACTTGGTATTTACATACCGCTTATCGTTGTTAACTGTATTATCTTAGGACGTGCAGAGTCATATGCTTCTAAGAATCCAGCACTTCCATCAATGTTTGATGGTATCGGAATGGGACTTGGTTTCACATGTGCTATCACAATCCTTGGTGCAATCAGAGAGTTACTTGGTGGCGGAACAATCCTTTCAACAGGTAGTTCAGCACTTGTAGATCTTTCGAACTTTGGTTATACACCAGCTAGTATATTTATCCTTGCACCTGGTGCATTCTTCGTACTTGCTATGTGCGTAGCTGTTATGAACAGAGTAAAAAGAAAGCATGGAATGAAGCCTGCTGAGGTTCCAGACTATGTTTCAGATGAAGAAAAAGAAAACTAAGGGAGGAGAGTAAAAGATGAATTTATTAGTTATCGCTATAAGCACAGCGCTTGTTAACAACGTTGTATTAAGCCAGTTCTTAGGTCTGTGTCCTTTCCTTGGTGTATCAAAGAAAATAAACACAGCTGCCGGAATGGGTGGCGCAGTTATCGGTGTTATCTCTATATCATCAATCATATGCAGTCTTATATATGATTTTATATTAACACCACTTAACCTTACATACCTGAATACAGTAGTATTCATTCTTGTAATAGCAACATTAGTTCAGTTCGTTGAAATGGTACTTAAGAAGTGTATGCCACCTTTATATGAGGCACTTGGTGTATACCTTCCACTTATCACAACTAACTGTGCCGTACTTGGTATCGCTTTAACAAATGTACAGAATTCATACAACTTAATCGAATCATTTGTAAGTGGTCTTGGTACAGCTGTTGGTTTTACAATAGCTATCGTAATAATGGCTGGTGTACGTGAGCGTACAGAGGACAATGATGTTCCAGAAAGTTTTAAGGGAATGCCTATCGTTCTTTTAACAGCAGGACTTATGTCAATTGCATTTTTCGGATTTTCAGGAATAATCTAAGGAGGATATTGAATAATGACAGGTATTATTATTGCGGCTTGTGCCGTAGGTGTAACAGGTCTTCTTCTTGGACTCTTCCTTGGATTTATGGGAAAGAAGTTTGCAGTTGAGGTTGACCAGAAGGAAATAGATGTAAGAGCAGAGCTTCCAGGTAACAACTGTGGTGGTTGTGGATACGCAGGTTGTGATGCACTTGCAAAGGCTATTGCAGCAGGTGAAGCTGACTGTGGCGCATGTCCAGTTGGTGGTGCTCCGGTAGCAGCAAAGATAGCAGCTATCATGGGTGCTGAGGCAGGAAGCCAGGAGCGTATGACAGCGTTCGTTAAGTGTGGCGGAGACTGTGATAAGGCTAAGAATAACTATGTATATTCTGGTGTACAGGATTGTACTATGATGAACATAGCACCTAATGGTGGTCCTAAGGGATGTACATACGGATGTATGGGCTATGGCTCATGTGTTAAGGCTTGTCCATTCGATGCTATTCACGTAGTTAATGGTGTAGCTGTAGTAGATAAGGAAAAGTGTAAGGCTTGTGGCAAGTGTGTTGCTACATGTCCAAGACATCTTATCGAGCTTATTCCATACAAGGCATCTTACGCAGTTAACTGTTCTTCACAGAACAAGGGTAAGGATGTTATGCAGGTATGTTCAGTTGGATGTATCGGCTGTATGTTATGTACAAAGCAGTGCGAGTATGGCGCTATCACTGTAGAGAACAATATCGCACACATCGACCAGTCTAAGTGCGTTGGCTGTGGCAAGTGTGCTGAGAAGTGTCCTAAGAAGATTATTCATAAGCAGAATTAATATATGAGTATAGTCTGATAGGAATTGACACAATTATTATATCAATACTTTATGGATTGATTAAATAATACCGCTAGTGGAAGACATTATGAGTTTTCTGCTAGCGGTTTTTGTGTTGTATATATTGTATAAATATAATTTGTGTGATATTATAAATATAAGATAAATTATAAATTGAAAGGTAAATAATATGTTTTGGATGGGATTTTTTAGTATTTATTTTATACTTGTAATTTTAGGTTTATTAATGCATTTTTCAGGTAAAATCCTTACTAAGGTTGATACAATATTAAATGGTTTAAAATGTATAGTATGTGCTGTTGTTTTTACTTTGTTTTCTTATATATTTACGTTGCTTTACTCAATGCTTTCAATTTTAACAGGAAATATATGTTCTAATGCTATAGTATGTGCTATTTTTCTTGTGTTTTCTTGGTTTCTGGTAGAAAAATTTTATCAATTAATTGCAGGGGAAAAATGCGATGAAAAAAAAGAAACAAAAACATTGACAAAAGAGGATAAAAATATATGTAATTTATTTGCTTTTATTGGAGTTATTTTGTCATGTATAGTGCGTTATTTTCAAGATGGAAACTCAGAATATATTGTTATAATTAGTATAGCAATTAGTATTTGGATTGGTGCATATATTCCACTTTCATCAATATATGAAGGTGAAACATTAAAAAAATTGATATTAAAGGTTATTGATGATTTTAAGAGTAAGAAATCATCGGTATATATATCTGCAATAGTAAGTACTATTATAACTACAATTCTTGTTTTAAAAAATGAATTTGTGGTAAAACTAAATGAGATTATTGAACAGTTTGGACGTGGTGTGGCAATTGGTTCATCGGTATTAATTTTGCTTATTATAATTTTTAGCTATATAAGAAGTAAACGAGTACAGAAAGGGACAATATGATAGACACTATAGCAATATTTTTGAATTGTTACAACCAAAATGAAAAATCTTTCACATAGGAAATTGTATCTGTGGATTTTTACAGGTATAGAAGGAGTTCTTGGATAGATTAAATAAGAGTGATTACATTCTTGAGTTTGGCTGTGACTTAGGACGGGATACTAGATATTTTTGAAAAAAGAGATTGTGCGTGGTAGATGTCATAGAAGATTAAGTTAATGCAGGATGTTATAGGAAATGAAAATTTTGTAAAGCATATGCAGGATGCTATTGAATATAGGGGATGGATTATCATAGGAGAAGATATATATAAATAGTTGTGTAAAAATCAATAATTGTCAATGAAAAATAATAATTTACGTTGATTTTTTAATTAATTTAAGTATAATAATATTAGGAGCAGAAATGTTCTCGATGTAAGAGCATCGTTAAAAGTTGGGCTGCATATGGAGCAGGATAATTTTCCATATCGTTAGATGTCTTAACTGGGTATCGAGGCTGACAACCAGCAAAAAACTTTTTTTATTAAAAGTAATTCTTAAGGAGTGTGGTTAAGTATCACACTCCTTTTTACGAATGATTAAGTTTATAATAAAGATAGCCTTTAAAAATCACCCAATATCATATATAATATTATTTATTGAGCTTAAATCAAGTATAACAGAATAGCTAAGAGAGGTATTATAAAATGGAAATTTATGAAATGATAGACCTACAGGACTGTCCAAGATGTTTAGGACCTTCTTTATTAGAGGAAGTAGACCATGGTTTTTATGTAACTTGCCTGGATTGTGGATGCCAGTCAGCAACATTCAGATATAATAATGACGAAGACAAGCTTGAAGCTGCGAAGAAAACAGCTGAGTTATGGAATACTGGCAAGGTAATATATACGGGATATGGAGATTAATAATATATGTATGCATAGTTTTGAAGCATGACAGATATGTTTGTGTGCAATGTTATTATAATTAATGTATAGTATAGATGGGAATATATATAATAATCCCGAATGTGATATATAAGATAGGAGAATTAAACGATGAAGAGTCAGGAAGAACTTTTTAATATGACAGTAATGGAATTAAGAGAGTATATGAATTCACTTTCTAATGAAGAAATAAAGCAGGCAGCAGAAATGTTTGAATATGATGAGCATGAAAGAGATCCTCTTACACTTCTTTCAGCACCTAAGCTTTTTGAGTATATGAAATATGCAAATGGAGCAGTAGATATTGATTTTGGCGAATAATGCTATAAAGAGGGAGTGTGATTAATAGTCACGCTCTTTTATTTATGCTGGGAGACAATAATTGTGGCGGTCTTTGTGTATTAAAATGGTAAAAGAAATTATAATGAAAATATCAGCAAAATATATATAGAGATAATGTGAGTGATAAGTTATATGGGTTTGTTTAAAAAGAAGGCAAAAGTGCATTCGTATGATAAAGGCATATAAATGAAAATACATGTAGAAGGAAGATATAATTATGGTTAAGAAAATTGTAAAAGGAAAGCATATATTTGCAAGAAAGGCACAGCCTGCAACAGAAGCAGACAGGCAGGTTGTGACAGATTTGATAGATACGTTAAGAGCAAATAGGGAAATATGTGTTGGAATGGCTGCAAATATGATAGGTGTGAATAAGTCAATAATAGTTGTGGCATCAGGTCCATTTCAGTTTGCAATGATTAATCCTGTTATAACTAAGAAGTCTGGTGAATATAAGACGGAAGAGGGTTGTTTATCATTAGATGGTGTCAGACCTTGCATAAGATATGATGAGATAGAGGTTGATTATTTTGATAGTAATTTTAAGCCACAACATGGGAAGTATAGTGGGTTTACGGCACAAGTCATACAACACGAGGTAGATCATTGTAATGGAGTGGTGATATAATATTATAAATAAAATAATATTCATATATAATGAATATAAAACTATCAGCAAAACTGTTGAGTGAAAAACAACAAAAATAGTTTTGATATATTATAGAATGAAAGAAGAATAAAGTTATGGAATATCAGGTGGTGAATGAAATATCATCATTTTGGGAGAATTTAATGCTCCCCATTATTATGGGAATTATAACAATTATTTTTATTTTATGGATTATGGGGGAAAATAATAGAAATTATTTATTTGATAAAATTCTAACTGATAATTCAAATAAATATGTTCTTTCAAATGGCATATATATTCCTAAAAAATTAACTAAAGGAAATATGTTGAGAAAAAAATTAAAAGCAATAAGTGGTTTTTCAGATTTAAAACCTATGATAATATTTTTTTTAATAATGTTATTGATGTTTGGAATGCATAGAATAGTCCTTATGATTTTTCTTCCTAGTTTGACTAAAATAACTCCAAACATATTATTTGCAAGTGGAATAGAAGAGTATTTATTAGCAGATATATGGAGAATGCATCCCGAATTAAAATATTTAAATCAAGTATATTATTATATTCAAAAAAATTCAGATTATGAGAATAATATGATTTTGCTTTTTAGTGTTGAAGCATATTTAAAGTTATTTATTGTTATAGTGTTAATAATGTTAATTATAAAATTTATTAAAAAAAGAATGAAAAGAGACGATTGCTTATTGTATTGCCAGTTATTTGTGTTTTTCTGATAATTATATATGCGTTTCAAATTCAAAATTATAATCAAGAAACACTTGATAAATGTTACAATGTTTATTATCAATTAAAAAATGAAGACTATATTGAAAATGAAGAAGAAATAGATGTTTATGTAGAAAAAATAAGAGAAAATAAAAAAGATTGCTTAAATTTGAAAAAGGTCTGTTTTTGCAAAAATAAAAAAATTACAGAAATTGTATTGACTATTTTTCTTTTTTTGGTAATATAATAATAGAGGTGAGTCCTACCTTTAAGTGGAGGTTGTAAAAGCGTAAGAATCGCCTTTGGTGATTCTTCATGGTGGCTATGCTTTTTAGCATAGCCATTTTTGGTATTGAGGAGGTATATGAAGCAGGAAAAATTAAATTTATATCGTATAGATATGAAATATATTAGAAATCTGCATAATGTTGATGATAGGGTTTCTTCAGTTTCGCCACAAATAGGAAAACAGCACCGCATATATGTAGGTACAGTTGTGGTGTGCAATGAACATAAATATCTTATTCCATTATCGCATCCGGTAGAAAAACATAAGAAAATGAGTCCTAGAGCCGATTTTGACAAAATAATTGATAAAAAGGGGAAATTGCTTGGGGTTTTAAATTATAATCTTATGATTCCAGTAGAGGATAAACAGTTAGTAAAAATAAATCTAAAAGAAGATAAAAGAGATACAATAGCTGAAAAACACTATAAGCAGTTGTGTATTGATGAGCTGAAATGGTGCAGAAAAAATGCAGAGATAATTATTAATAAAGCTAATTGTTTATATGAATTATGTATGGGTAAATCTAATTATAAAGGAAAAATCAGATGTTTGGATTTTAAAAAGCTTGAAAAAGAATGCAGTCGCTATAATAATAAATAAAATTTACATAAGCCGTTTGGAATAAAATCCAGATGGCTTTTTTGCTTGTTGGGGCAATACTATGTTTTAGCTTGTAGTAATAAAATTATGATGGTTAGCTAACCACATAAACGCAGTAGGTATTTAAGTGATTTACTACATACAAAATGTAATTGTAAGTATCATGTTATATTTGTACTTAAATTTAGATTAAGGTTTCATAAAAAAGTTATTTCATATTTGAAAAAAGGCATAGAATATTTGTAAATGCAAATTGTACAAGCAGTTTTCTTATGATAAAATAATCATAGGGTTGATTGCATATTTTACGGAGGATATGAGGTATGGCAATTAGTTATAATGGATTGTGGAAACAGTTGATTGATCATGGAATGAAAAAGGGAGATTTGTGTGAGAGAACCGGACTAAGTTCCAGTACTATTGCAAAGATGACAAACTGCGAGTCAGTAAAATTATCCGTTTTGGAAAAAATCTGCAAAGAGCTGGATTGTAACTTTGGAGATTTGGTTGACTATGTACCGGATGAAGAAGAAAAGTAAATTACCTTATGGAGGAAAATGAAATGGCTACGAGAAGCGCAAAAATAGATCAGAAAGCAGACCTGATATGGGCAATAGCAGATAAGTTGACCGGAGTATATAAACCGCATGAATATGGAGATGTTATATTACCGCTTACAGTAATCAGGCGTTTTGACTGTATTCTTTCCGATACAAAGGATGCAGTTTTGCAGAAATATGAGGAAGTAAAAAATCTTCCGATGAAGGATGTTTTACTTCGTAAGGCAGCAGAAAAAGATTTTTATAACACCAGCAAATATACATTTGAGAGACTTATGGATGATCCTGACCACATTGAGGAGAATTTCAGAGATTATCTGAATGGATTTTCAGCAAATGTGCAGGACATCCTTGAGAAGTTCAAGTTTGATGGTCACATCACAACTATGGCAAATAAGGGGATTCTTTATATTGTTTTAAAGGAATATACAACAGATAGAGGAAATCTTCATCCGAATGAAATCTCTAACCTTGAAATGGGCTATATCTTTGAAGAGATTATAAGAAGATTTTCCGAGTCTCATAATGAAGATGCAGGACAGCATTACACTCCAAGAGAAGTTATTCAACTTATGGTCAATATTCTCTTCTATGATGATAATGATATCCTTTCCGGTAATAATGTGGCAAAGACGATTTATGACCCGGCATGTGGAACCGGAGGTATGCTTTCTGTTGCAGAGGAATATTTACATAGTCTGAATGCTTCTACGGAACTTGTATCCTTCGGACAGGAAATCAACGACCAAACATTTGCAATTTGTAAGGCGGATATGCTGATTAAGGGTAACAATGCAGATTATATCAAGGATGGCAACACATTATCAGATGATCAGTTTGCAGGTAGTACCTTTGATTATATCCTTTCCAATCCTCCTTTTGGACGTGAGTGGAAGAATGAAAAGGCGAAAGTAGAGGAAGAGGCAAAGCTTGGCTTCGGAGGAAGATTTGGAGCAGGACTTCCGGCTGCAAGCGATGGACAGATGCTTTTTCTTATGACAGCAATATCAAAAATGAAAGATATTGATAAGGGTGGAAGCAGAATAGCAATCATTCATAATGGTTCACCACTCTTTACAGGAGATGCAGGAAGTGGACCTTCTGAAATCAGAAGATATATTCTCGAAAATGATTTGCTTGAGGCAATCATTGCTTTACCGAATGATATTTTCTACAACACAGGAATTGCAACCTATATCTGGGTATTGTCAAATAAAAAGGCAGGTACAGTCAGAGAGGGCAAAGTACAGCTAATCAATGCCAATGAGATGTTTGTGAAGAGAAGAAAGGCATTGGGAAACAAGCGAAACGATATTTCCGAGGAAGATATCGCTGAGATTACAAAGATATATGGTGATTTTAAAGAGAGTGAAATCAGTCAGATTTATGATAACGAGGATTTTGGTTATACCAAGATTACGGTGGAAAGACCGCTTCGTGATGAAGAGGGCAATCTGGTATTGAAAAAGGGAAAGAAACAACCGGATACAAGTCTTCGTGATACGGAAAATGTTCCATTGAAAGAGGATATCAAAGAATACTTTGAAAGAGAAGTATTGCCATTTGCACTGGATGCATGGATAGATACGAAAAAATCAAAGGTGGGATATGAGATTCCGTTTACGAGATATTTCTATAAGTATGAAGCTCCGAGACCATCAGCAGAAATTATGGCAGAGATTATGGATTTGGAGACAGAACTATCAGGAAGTCTTGAGGAGGTGTTTGACTTATGAGAGAGATGAAGGATAGTGGGGTGGAATGGATTGATAAAATTCCATCAAGTTGGTCTATAGTTCCTTTAAAAACAATGGTTTCGTTTGGAAAAGGTCTCCCTATAACAAAAGAGAATTTAATTGAAAAGGGTGTGGCTGTTGTAAGTTATGGACAGATTCATTCCAAAATTAATGTTGGCAGTCATCTGAACAAGGAACTTGTAAGATATGTGTCGTATGAATATTTACAATCAAATCGTAATTGTTTAGCGAAAAAAGGGGATATTTTAATTGCTGATACTTCCGAGAATTATGAAGGAATAGGTAATTCTGTTTTGAATGATTGGGATGAGAATTTATTTGCGGGATATCATACAGTAATTATTAGACCGTCAGATAGAACATATAGTAAGTATTTGGCGTATTTATTTATGACTGATTCATGGAGAAGTCAGTTACGTTCAAGAGTATCGGGAATAAAAGTATTTAGTGTAACACAAGGTTTACTTAAAAAAACTGCGATTATTATTCCTAGAGAAAATAGCGTTCAGAAAATTACTGATTATTTGGATGCCAAGTGCTCAAAGATTGATGAAATTATTGAAAAGCAGCAGGCAATTATTGAAAAGTTAAAGGAATACAAAATATCAATTATTACGGAGGTAGTTACAAAAGGCCTTGATTATGAAGTGGATTATAAAGAGAGTGGTACAGAATGGCTTGGGAAGATACCATCACATTGGCAGTATTTGTTATTTAAAAATGTATTAAAAGAAAGAAACGAGAAAAATTTTCCTGTTAAAACAGCAGAGAGATTATCGCTTTCGATTGACAAAGGTGTAACATTATATTCAGAGAAAACAACAAATCTAGATAGATTTAAAGATGATGTATCACAGTATAAATTAGCACATAAAGGGGATTTTGTATTAAATAGCATGAATATGATTGTAGGTGCGGTGGGAATCTCACATTATTTTGGATGTGTAAGTCCAGCATATTACACATATTATGATAATGAAGAAGATCATATAACTGCAAAGTATTGTGATTATCTGTTCCATAGCAAAACTGTTAAAAAAGTATTGCACAGTTTAGGAAAAGGAATAATGTCAATTGATAGGGGCGATGATCGGATAAATACATGCAGATTAAAGGTGTCGAGAACTGATTTAAGAGCATTGAAAATACCAGTGCCACCTATATGTGAGCAAAGAGAGATTGTGAAGTATTTACAAAGCAAAGAGAATTTGATTGATAAAACAATAGCTGATAGAAACAAAGCAATTGACAAACTTCAGGAATACAAAAAATCCCTCATCTACGAAGTTGTCACAGGCAAAAAGGAGGTGTAGCTCATGTCTGATTTTGATGTAAAAGAGAAACGATTTGAAGAAGATATCGAAGACTATCTGATTCATCATGGTGGATATACCAATGGTGATCCGAAGAAATTTAATCGGGAATCAGGACTTGATGAGGAAACATTTGTGGAATTTATCAAGACAAGTCAGCCTAAGAAATGGGATAGATATGTGAAAATCTATGCGGAAAACTCCGAGAAACAGGTGGTTGAGCGTTTTAAAAGAGAAGTCAAGACAACTAATCTTTTGAATGTGATGCGGCATGGTTTTATGGACAGAGGAATCAAGTTTTATCCGATTTTCTGGAAGCCGGAGACCACTTTGAATGAGACTACACAGATTCAGTATGATGCGAATATCCTTCATTGTACCAGACAGCTTCATTATTCTGTACATAATGAGAACAGTATTGATATTGTGCTTTTTGTAAATGGTATTCCGGTGGTATCTATGGAATTGAAATGCCAGTTTACAGGACAGGATACAACAAATGCAATTAACCAGTATAAGTTTGATCGTGCCGGCAAGGATGCTATTTTTGCATTTAAGGAAAGAGTGTTGGTACATTTTGCAGTAGACCTTACCAATGTTTATATGACTACAAGACTTGAGGGTGCACACACTTATTTTCTACCATTTAATCAGGGCAGTAATGGTGCTGGAAAAGTAGGTGGCAAAGGTAATCCGGTAAATCCAGATGGATATGATACAGCTTATCTTTGGGAAAGAGTACTCTGCAAGGACAGTCTGATGGAAATTCTACAGAAATATATGCACTTGCAGCAGGAGTACGATAAAAATGGAAATCTTGTGAAAGAGACTATGATTTTTCCAAGATATCATCAGCTTGATGTCGTTACGAAGTTGTTGGAAGATGTGAAAAAGAATGGCTCAGGTAAGAGTTATCTGATCCAGCATAGTGCAGGCTCAGGAAAGTCAAATTCAATTGCATGGCTGGCACACAGACTGACAGGACTTCATGATTATGAAGATAATAAGATTTTCCAGTCAGTCATCATCGTTACTGACAGGCGAGTGCTTGACAGTCAGTTACAGTCAACGGTATATCAGTTTGATCATGTGGAAGGTGTGGTTAAAAAAGTAGACAAAAATTCGGGACAGCTTAGAGATGCAATCAATGATGGTGTAGGTATTATCATCACTACATTACAGAAGTTCCCGGTAATCTATAAAGAGGTAGATTCTGCAAATAAAAGGTTTGCTATTATTATTGATGAGGCACATTCTTCACAGACCGGAGATGCAGCAAAAAAGCTAAAAAGAGCATTAGCTGATACAGAAGAAATTCTGAAAGAGTATGCCGAGATGGAAGATGAGGACGAGAGAAATCGTAAGGACGATGAGGATAAGCTATTAGATGAATTGGCAGCACAGGGTATGCATAAGAACTTATCATTCTTTGCATTTACAGCAACGCCAAAAGGAAAGACATTGCAGATGTTTGGTCAGAAGGATGCGGAAGGAATCTACAGACCTTTCCATATTTATTCTATGAGACAGGCGATAGAAGAACATTTCATATTGGATGTCCTGCAGAATTATATGACCTACAAAATGTATTACAAGATTGCCAAGATTATTGAGGATAATCCGGAATTTGATACAACAGCAGGTTCAAAGGCAATTGTAAATTATGAGACACTGCATCCACATAATATTTCTCAGAAGACTGCCATTATGCTGGAACATTTTATGAATGTCACAAGACATAAGATAGGTGGCAGGGCGAAGGCTATGGTTGTTACACCATCCAGACTTCATGCAGTGCGATATGTGCAGGAATTTAAGAGACAGATAAAAGAAAAAGGACTGAATGACCTTGAAGTGTTAGTCGCTTTTTCCGGTGAAGTGAAAGATAACGATGATGTGTTTACCGAAGAGGGAATGAACAAGGATAAAGAAGGCAAGACAATCAAAGAAAAGGCTTTACCGGAAACATTCCATACAGATGATTATGGAATCCTTGTTGTTGCGGAAAAATATCAGACAGGCTTTGATGAACCATTGCTTCACACCATGTTTGTGGATAAGAAATTGTCCGGTGTAAAGGCAGTACAGACTTTATCAAGATTGAATCGTACTACAAGAGGAAAAGTAGATACCTTTGTACTTGATTTTGTGAATTCAGCAGAGGATATCAAAGCATCTTTTGAGCCATTCTATGAGGAAACTGTGCTCTTGGAGGAAACAGATCCTAATGTTGTATATGACATGAAGAACACTTTGGATGATTTCAGGGTATATCAGAAATCAGAAGTGGATAAATTTGCAGATATTTTCTATCAGAGTGAGAATCAATCAGCGGGTGATCTTGGAAAACTCCAGGGACAGTTAAGACCAGCGGTAGACAGATATGAAGTACTTGAAGTTGAAAAACAGGATATATTCAAGTCTACATTGGCAAGCTTTAATCGTGTGTATGCCTATATTACACAGGTATGCAGGTTATTTGACAAGGATATTCACAGATTCAGTATTTATTCAAAGTTTTTATACACGATGCTTCCAAAAGGACATGGCGGAGAGAAGATAAATATTGATGACAAAGTTCTTCTTGAATACTATAAGCTGGAAAAAGACTTTGAAGGTCCGATAGAGCTTGAAAGCACAGAAGGCGGATATACACCTATCTCCGGTGATTCCGGTCATAGAGAGCCTAAGAAAGATCCGCTGACAGTAATTATTGATAAGATAAATGAAAAGTATGGAACACATTTTACAGAAATGGATAAAGTACTTGTTCAGATGGAAAATGATTATGCCAATCAGGAGAAGTGGCAGAGCTATGCAAAGAATAATGACAGGGCAACCTTTATGTTGTTATTTGAAAAGGATTTTCCGAATATGGCAGCAGACAGATATGAGCAGAATGACCAGTTTTTCAGAAAACTGTTTGACGATTCGGATATGATGAAGCAGGTGATGGAAACTGTAGGTTCTGTACTGTATGAAAGGTTGAAGAGGAAGTATACCTTTGATTCAAAGTCTGGTGTAATTGAGGAAGCAACACCTGAGACTTATGTGGAAGATACATATTTAAAGAAGAAGTAAAGATGCAAAATATGTAGTTGTGATGTTTTTAAAAGAACACGGGCAGAAGGATTTATTTATGATGCCTTTGCCAATTTTATAATTCGAGGTGATGATATTAAATATGATAAGTCGTAACACAGACAATTTTACAGGATTTGTATTTCAAGGTGAAGAGAAAATTTATTTTCATGCACAAGATAAGGTATTTAACTTTATAACAGAGGGAATAGGTATATTAGCTGAGTTTTCAAAAAATGTAATGAAATCACCAGAACATTTTTTGTACGGATACTCAACGGACGGCTATCAGATTGCTTTGTATACAGGGTATGATGAAAGGGAGATATCAGCAAATTATAAGCTAAGACCGGGAATATATATTATGAGCAAAGCAAATCTACATAGTTACGATATGTCCAAAATGAATGCGATAGAGTTTATAGGTGGGACTCTTAACAATTTGTATCAGCAAACAAGAATTGTTACCAGTTATGATGAAGATAAAATGTGCTATGTTAAAACTTACCCTGAGTTTAAGAAAGAATATTCTGTTAAAATAAAAGATATTGAATGTAAACTTATTTTGAGGAATGTGCCATCAAAGAATAATCCATCGATTATGGATTTGGTTGTAAGATATGAATTTCCAAAGCAAATGCATATAAAAACGATAAAACCTATATATAAAGTTTTAATGGAAGTTTGCAGATTTATGACAAATAGAGAAAATGTTGGATTTGATGAAGTACATTTATATCAGAGCAATGACGAAACAGGTAGATTGTCTTTGTTTGCAGATGGATTCTTAGATTATCAGTATGACAATTTTACAGAGAAGAAATATCAACAGAATATTTTATTAGATGATATTGATGAGTGCATAGTAAATTTACATTCTGTGATGTCCGCTGATACAGAAGGGGAAACATCATATTTATTTGATTTTTATGCTGATAATGATAAGGATTATAGTATTTTGTCTGATGATAAGATTAAAAATATATGTTCATCTATTGAATGTGAATTGGATTTTATAACAGACCTAAAAGATGATGAAAATACCAATTTGACGGATTTAATTAAAAGTGTGAAAGAGGTGATCAAACAGCATAGGAAATCTGATAAAAAATTAGAGGACAAGACATATGATATGATTTTTAGTAGTATGTCTCATTGGGGTATGGCAAATAGCAGAAAGATATATTTACTTTACAAAAAACAGGATTATTATATGAAAATACTTAAAGAAAAAGCTAAATTGACATGTACAGAGGAGAGTATATCAGCATTTGTAAAATACAGAAATGATATTACACATGGAAGATATAGGACATTAGATTCTGTGGTTGCTGAAACAGCTTATGCTTTGATGGCATTAGCATATTGCTGTTTTTTATTGAGGGTAGGAATAAAAGAAGACAAATTGAAACTTTTATTTGAAAGTAATAGAATTGCATCTTGAGTGATTTATGAAATATTCAGGTTATAGGTAGTAGGTAGAAGGATCTCAAAGTAAAATAGTGAAACAGAGTCTGCAAAAATTATTTCAAAAAATAATAAATGAATTTTTTGTCCTTTACTTGACACAAGCAGAAATAGACCATTGCTGTGGTGTGGTGATTTAATTTGCCCATTACCTGACACAATCATAATAGAAAGGGGAAATATAAGAAATTAGATATGAAAAGAATATTATTAATAGCTACAGGCGGTACAATAGCATCGAAACAAACACAGGATGGTCTTGCTCCATCAATGAATGTTAACAGCCTGCTTTCATATATTCCAGATATAAAAACAGTATGTAAGCTTGATGGAATATCTGTTATGAATGTTGACAGTACCAATATGACACCAGCATTGATGAAAAGTATAGCTAAAACAGTGGCAGATAATTATGGATACTATGACGGCTTTGTTGTGGCACATGGAACAGATACAATGGCTTATAGTGCTGCTGCAGTTACCTATATGCTTAAGAATCTTTCTAAACCTGTTGTATTTACTGGCTCGCAGATACCTATAGAAGCTATGTATACAGATGCTAAGAAAAATTTATCAGATGCCATCCGTTTTGCATGTGAGGAAATTAGAGGAGTATATGTGGTATTTGACGGAATAGTTATTAATGGTACACATGCGATGAAAGTAAAAACAAGGAATGCTGATGCATTTAAGAGTATTAATTATCCAGTTATTGCACATATTAAGCATGGAAGAATAACTTATAATGAAGTACTGGAACCTTTAAAGTATAAGAATGAACTAAATAATGACATTGATAACAGTCTTATCCTGGATACGGATATGTGTAAGGATATTATGCTGCTTAAAATGTTTCCTGGAATAGGAACAGAAATATTTGATTATATAAAAGACAACTATAAAGGTGTTATCATAGAGAGTTTTGGCATAGGTGGAATTCCAAATGAAGGTAATAACAATAACATAGCAGGAAAGATTTATGAACTTATACAGGCAGGGGTTGCAGTTGTTATAACAACACAGTGCATATATGAGGGAATAGACCTTAATGTATATGAGGTTGGACAGACAATGGCCAAACTAAATGTCATTATGTCAGGTGATATGACAACAGAGGCGCTGACTATGAAGCTTATGTGGGCACTTGCACATTATGATAATATTGATGATATTAAGAAATATATAGAAAATGCGTATTTTGCTGATAGAAGTTATTAAAAAGTAACTATTAAGATAGGATTGCGTGAATTGCAAAGCAATGAGGCAATCATGACATTATTATATAAGTTACAGGTGTGGATTTAATAATGATTGATAACATAGATTATTATATGGAATATCTTGACGGCTTGACAAAGAATATGCCAGAAGAGTTTGTAAAGCTGGCACAGGTGTTTGAACTGAACGTCTTTGAACCTATTCACATGGAAGGTGAGGATGATATATATGCAGCTTACCTTATGAATGATTCAGTTGAAAGCTATTTCGTATTTGAGAATTCGGTAATGACAGGTGAATATAAGGATATTGACTGTGACCAGATAGCAGGGATAGAAAAGCTTGCAGATGGATACATGCTTATAGTTAATCAGGGTGGAGAGAATATATTTACAATAAGATTTACTAATCTTCGTATTAGGACTGATTATTTTAATTATGGCTGTATGGGACATTTCTGGGTTAAGGGATATGAGTATTTAAGGCAGCTTGAGTATCAGCTTGCAGATGTAAGAGATAAGTACAGGTATCTGGGGAGTGGCTCATGTACTAAGAAGGAGCTTGTATTTATGCAGCTTGCTGACTTTCCTCCGATTAAGAAGTATAAGTCTGTTCCGGATAAGTATTATGTACCATATCCGGATACTATATATTCGGAGGCGGTCTATTATCTTATAGAAACAGCAAAGAATGTTGGTGATAAGAGCATGGCATATATGCTTGAAAGTTATTTGGAAAAACCGGACATATTTAAGTGTAATATTATTGCGGCTATGTTTCATAGAAAAGTGCATAGCAGATTTGTAGATAAGCTTATTATGGATGTGAGGAAAGAGGCTGACAAGTATGCAAACAGGCGGTTTGGCAGTGAAGAAGAAGCACAGTATGATAATGTTCATAAAAAGGCTCTTAAGGCTATGAATATCTATAAGGAAGCGGGCTATGAGTGTCTATTGTATAGAGAAGAGCCATTTATGTACTCAAAGGACTCAATTACATATAAAGAACATGTGTTGGTATTTAAAAATGGGCTTGTTAACAGGAAGTGTGAGATATATACTTATGAGGTGTAGTGATTAGCTTTTATCATATTTCATGGTAAAGAGCTGTGTGGCTATTACAAGTAGTTTACTGTGAAAGAATATATTTTAAGGAGTTATTATATGTTTTATTTTTTGTTAGAACCTATTATGATGTATAACTGGTTATTAATATTAGCAGCTGTTATACCGGCGGTATTTCTTATGGTAAAGGTATATAGGTCAGACAGGATAGAAAAGGAAAGCGGCTATCTTTTAAGAAAACTTGTTGTGGCAGGTATTATAGCTACTTTACTTGCATTAGTAGAAGAAAAAGTAGGAGAATGGCTTTTGTCATGCTTTGTTCCTGAGAATACGTGGCTATATCAGATAATCCTTTACTTCGTAATCGTTGCAATAGCAGAGGAAAGTTCCAAGTATATATTCTTAAAGAAACAGACATGGGATAATCCAGAGTTTAACTGTAAGTATGATGGGGTTGTATATGCGGTATTTGTTGCACTCGGTTTTGCACTTTGGGAAAATATCAACTATGTGTTATCATATGGCTTTTCAACAGCTATAGTAAGGGCGGTAACTGCTATTCCAGGACATGCATGCTTTGGTGTGTTTATGGGTGTGTTCTATGGTCTTGCCAGAAAGCAGTATAATCGTGGAAAGTTATTTAGTGCTAAGATATTCAGAATATGCAGCGTTGTAATGCCGGCACTTTTACATGGTTCATATGATTTTATAGCAACTATGGAGAATGTTATAGGTGGATTTTATTTTTTAATATTCGTTGTAATATTGTTTGTAATATCATTTGGACTTGTTAACATTTCATCTAAGAACGATAAATATATATAGAGAATGAATTATGAAAAGACGCATTTTAATATATAGAAAATATATTGATTCTCTTTTAGAATCAGATGGGCAATCAGATTGGAAATATATAAAGCAGGAACATCTTACACAGCTTGCATTTTTTCAGCATGAAAGGTTAGTGCACCTGATAGTTACTGTTACATTCGCAGTACTTGAGCTGCTTACGGTATGTGCTTGTGTGATAGTTGGAGCACTTGATAGTACATTTAGTTTTCCGTTATTAATACTTGCATTTTTAATACTTGTACTTCTTATTCCATATATTAAGCATTATTATCTTCTGGAAAATGAAGTGCAGAAAATGTATGTACAATATGATAGGATTGTACAGAAAGTGTATGAGGAGAAAAAATTCATTGACAACGAATAGTTGATATGTTATATTATGAGTAATGAAAAGCATCAGAGCTTTTGCGGTGATAGAGAGGAGCTATCCGCCACGACTTTGCGGGCAATAGAAATACAAAGGTCGTCTTTGCCTATGGAATTAACATAGGACTGCTCCCAGAATTGCAATTCAAAGAAATTTATGCCTGAGCCTAATAGCTCAGGCATTTTCTTTATACAGCATAAAATTATGCGTGATATGAAAGGAATATAGACAAGAAGGGAGATTAAAATGTCAGATGTCAGAGTTATTAAGTTAAATGAAAGTGTTTATTCACATAATGATAATCAGGCGGAAGAGACACGTCGTATGTTAAATGATAAGAATGTATTCTTCGTTAATATTATGTCATCGCCAGGAAGCGGCAAGACTACTATGTTGTCAAGACTTATCAATATGATTAAGAATGATTTAAGAATAGGTGAAATGGATGTTGATATTGAGTCAGATATTGATGCCAGAAGAGTTGCTGATGCAACAGGTGTAAAGACTATGCAGATTCATAATGGTGGTCTGTGTCATATTGATGCCACGATGACAGCAGAGGCAATAAGTGAATATGGTGTGGATGATATTGATATATTGTTTCTTGAAAACATTGGTAATCTTGTATGTCCGGCTGAATTTGATACAGGAGCACATCGTAATATAATGATTTTGTCAGTCCCAGAAGGTGATGATAAACCACTAAAGTATCCACTTATGTTTTCCGTGTGTGATGTTATTCTTGTAAATAAAATAGACACTCTTGAAGTGTTTGATTTTGATATACAGAAGTTCACACAGCATGTTAGAGAACTTAATCCTAATGCTATAATTATGCCAATAAGTGCAAGGACAGGTGAGGGCATGGACAAACTTGTGGAGTGGCTTATGGCTGAGCGTAGTAAGCTGGTTTGTTAGGATGTTTTAAATTATGGAAAATATTTAAATTCTTTTACTTATGTTTTTGGAATATGTAAAAATATTTATTGATATCCTGACATTAATCGGTTAAGATATATGCGATATTATGATTTATACGTGAGGAATACAATGACAAATATAATGGAAAAACAGTTCTACAGGCAAAGAAAAGACTTTGATTTATCATGTATTGAAAGAGATAAGAAGCTTACAATGCCAGAAGGTGTAGAATATACAGAAAATATTGTTTATACCAAAGATGGCAATCCTTCGCACCAGCTTGATATATATCGTCCAAAGGACAGAGAAGGAGAAGTTCTTCCTGTGATAATTAATGTTCATGGTGGTGGACTAATCATAGGAAACAAAGGCTTTAATAAGTATTTTTGTTCTTTATTGTGTAAGAAAGGATTTCTTGTATACAGCATAGAATACCGCCTTATTCCGGATTGTATGATATATGACCAGTTCAGGGATGTGTTTATGGCCATGGATTATATAAGTGGGCGTATCAGGACAGACGGTGGAGATGAATCGCACGTATACATGGTGGGTGACAGCGGAGGTGCGTGTCTTATTATGTATACCAATGCAATTCAGAATAATAAAAAAATAGCAAAGGCAGCAGGTGTTAAGCCTTCAGATTTACATATTAACGCGATTGGCTTTATAAGCGGAATGTTTTATACAACTAAGTTTGATAAGATAGGAGTGTTTCTTCCAAGGTATTTATATGGAAAGAATTATAAAAAGTCAGCATTTGGTAAGTATGTGAACCCGGATAATAAGGAACTTATAGAGTCACTTGCGCCTGTATGGCTTGTGACAAGCCACAATGATTACTTAAGAAAGTATACATTAAATTTTGAGAAGGCATTAGCAGAGGCTGGAAAAGAATATGAGTTTGTAGATTTTCCAAAGGATAAGAGGCTTACGCATGCATTCAGTGTGTTTGAACCATTTTTGCCAGAAAGTAAAAAGACTATAGATTTACTTGCAGGATATCTTAAGAAATTCTAGATACAATGAGCGCAAGAGAGCCAGAAAGCTGCTTGCAGATTTCTGGCGAACGGCGAATGACGATCACGATAGCTGCGATAGCAGCGGCGAGTAGCAAAGCTACGAATCGTGATATAATGAGCGCAGAAGAAAAGATGTCAACATGAAAGGGAAGACCTGTATGATAACAGAAAAAGATATGCAATATGTTCTTACTATTGCAAACTATGGCAATCTGACTAAGGCTGCAAATGCGTTGTTTTTATCACAGCCAGCGTTAAGTATCCAGCTTAAACGTCTTGAGAACTCTCTTGGAATACAGCTTTTTGAAAGAAAAGGCAGAAGAATGATTCTTACATATGCTGGTGAAGAGTTTGTAAAGTCTGCAAGAGAGATAACTATGAAATGTTTCGAACTTGAAGACAGAATGATTGATATAGGAAAGAATGTTGCAGTTAAGCTGCAGATTGGATATATGGTACGGCAGATGGAAGCATTGTTTCCTTCTGTTATGACAGAATTCAATCAGCTGTATCCACAGTCAGTTGTATATGCTGTTGATGGACATTTGTCTGATCTTGAAGAAAAGCTTATCAGTGGAGACATTGATATGTTTTTTGGATATAACAGTGTTAGTAATACGCGGTTATCATATGAAACTATTTATGAGGACTGCCTTGTTGCAGTCCTTCCAAAATCTCACCCGGCAGTTCTAAGCGTGAAAAGGCTGGATACGTGTATATATCCATGGCTGGATCTTTCTATGGTAAGCAAGGAACGGTTTATTCTTCAGCATAGTAATCAGAGCATAAGACAGCTTGAAGAGGATGCACTGTTTTATGCGGATGTGTTACCAGAGATGACTTATAAAATAAGCAGTATAGATGCAGGTATACGTCTTGCTGAGAAGGGGTATGGTATTGCATTTACACTTAACAGTTATCTTTCTGCTATGAAGCTGTCATCTGATTCAGTCGTGTTACAGGTCGGAGATCCGACACTTAAGATTCCTTTTTCAGCAGCATTTCGTAAAGGAGATGAACAGCGCATGGAGCTGATGGAGTGGATAAGGCTTACAAAAGAATTTACAGGAATTAATTATAAGTAAAAACTTATGCATAAAAACATATGTGATATTCCTGCAAAAGTATAAATTATATTTATACTTTTTATAAAAACATACAATTTAACTTTTGAATGAGTATATATTAGAATGAATATGTAATTTGAAAGTATTTCTCATTTATATATAAATATAAAGATACCAGGGTCAAAAGGTATAAACCCACATGAGCTTGCTCATAGGTGGGTGAAAGACCTTGGGACCCGCCACGATATGAGCATAAAAGTGGGATGATAATCCCACGATATGCGAATATCGGGGAGAATTGTGGGAGTGCGTACGCCAATTCCGCGTACTGCTGCGCGTTGTCACCGCCCACCTCGAATACGTTGACCAGGCTCTTGCCGTCCCACGAGCCGCTGTTGTAGCCCTGCGTGGCCACGCCTACCAGGTTCGACCCCATGAACAGGAACGTGGCCATCAGCCAGACCTCGATGACCACCGTGGCGATGATGGCCGCCTTCGACTTGCGCGGCTCGCTGACGATGCCGATGCGGTAGATGGCCGAGCCCGGACGGAACGCGAACGCCAACGCCAGCAGGCCCATGCAGACGAAAAAGCGCGTCGTGTTGAAGTCGAACGGGTGATGCGCGTTGAGGACGATGTCGCTCAGCTTGATGGGATAGCTCACGTCGTCGCCCGCGATCTCGATACGCAGGTTCTTCACGAGGCCCGTCGTGTTGAGGTTGATGTACTCGCTCTGATCGCTGAACGTGGACACCCCCACCGGTGGCACGCCTACCGTGTACTCCGTGGAGTCGAAGTACGT
>OGXD01000514.1_pt1 | contig 34534 bp, 23 predicted proteins | sample 1576211 | NCBI WGS metagenome assembly OGXD01 (sample SAMEA3541470, study PRJEB24748) | human gut metagenome | biome: human gut; feature: human-associated habitat; material: faeces | place: China | collected 2012
GACATTATTGGTGTCAGTCAGTTCGGCAACGTACTTACTGCCGTCCCATTCCAGTTCAATGGTGGTTGCCTTGCCGGTGCTCTTACTCATAAAGCTCGGATACTCAACATGGCTCTGAACGCTGGAAACGATACTGCTGTAATAGGAATCAATGCGGCTCTTGAGAGGATGACCGGAGCCGATAACAGATTTCACAGTATCTTTACCGCCCGTGCTCACATGATTAAAGTCCGCATCACGCTCACCGATAACGGTTTCCCATACGAGAAGCTGCGTAGCGATTGCGTGAGCCATCTTATCGGCATCTGCATCGTTCTGGGATTTCCACGAAGTGGAGATGTTACCCTGATAGCCATACTGCATGATTCTGCCGAGCAGGACCTTGATGTCGTCAGGCTCAATGGTGTTGTTATACTGGCTGGGATAATTATCCCAGAAGTTTTCGCCAAAACCGGAATAGGAATCACCGACATTTCTCGGAACACCAGGTTCAATGCAGTAGCAGACTTTTCCGTCATAGGAATCCATACAGTGAATGGTCGTCATATTGGATGCTCCGGTGCTCCAACCGTTCATATAGGTCTTTGCATCGTGTCCCCAGGTAGAATGGTCATAGACCTGAACGGCGTCCCCATCACGAGGATACGAGACCATATAGGACTCAGCCGTTTCAGATGCGGCAAAGGCGGTCGTTCCCATGCCGATGAGGGTCGTGAATGCCGTAAGAACTGCAAGCAGTCCCGCCATTCCTCTCTTGAAGATTTTCTTTTTCATTCTTTGTCCTCCTTTTGGGCATGAAAAAAGCACCGTATTTCTACGATGCTCATTTCGGAATATTGAATTGATGATTAAGCGTATCCCACATAGATGAGATAACTGTTCGTCCCGATACATTCATACCAGATCCAGACATCAGTTATATCCTCGTCTTTCGCATATCTGCTCATGCGGGAATTGATGTCTCTTTCAAGATAAATGCAATCGGGGTTTGCGGTAATCGGATTGTCCCAGCAATCGACTGCGGAACTCTCCAATGTCAGTCCCTTGCTGACCGCAACGCCTTGCGCATAAGATATCCAGTAGTTTATATCAAAGGTCGGTTCCGGCTCAGGCTCTGGTTCTTGTTCAGTCTCAACCGGTGGGACCGGTGATTCCGGTTCCTTTGGAACTTCTGTCGTCTTTGGTGCTTCTGTTTCCTTTGGCGTCTCCGTATCTGGAGTCGTTTCAGGTGCTTTCGTTTCCGCTGGTTCAGAAGAATGCTTTACCGGCTCAAAAGGAGAAGTAGTCACGCTATCACCTGTGGCTCTCGTTTCTTCCTTTGGGGTGGTCTGCTTTATTTCTTCCTTCGGCTGCGGAGTGCTTTCCGTTTCTTTAACATCAGGCACCATTGTCTCAGAAGCGATACCGGATTCTTCGGGGGTATCTATATCAACGCTTGATTGGGGTGCATCCGTCTCTTGGGAGATCTCTTCACTATCTGTTATTGATAGTGATTCGCTCTGGGAAGGCTCGGTCGGTATATCCGTGACCCGAGGCACTTCCGAACAGCCACATAAACAAAGGACCAGGGCAACCGTGATTATCATAAGTGTTCTTCTCATAGGATCAACCTCCTTTGGTTTTCCACTTATATTGTACGGATGCTCTATCTTTCTTTCAAATGTGCCGCCTATATCTTCTCCTTTTGAGATAGTATGCTGGTCTTGAAGATGGGGGGAGTGTGAGGGGGGAAGAAACATTCTCCGCCCGTAAAAGGGTACACTACTCCCTTGGCGTAAGGATTATCTTGCGTCACGATCTTTCTGCCGTTCCTGATGCCGATGATAATACTCAAGCGCTTTCATAATATAATCACCGGTTTTGTCATAAGGAACACTGGCAGGAATGAACTTTCTCGCATCTTCGTATTTGATGTTGATTTTCTCTTTCTGATTCGGCTTTTCCTCGCTCATGATCGACTCGATTACTTCATGAGACAGCTTTCCTTCATTAGAGAATTTCTTCATCTTGATTGCCTGGGCAAGAGACGGGGTTGCGTCCGTGTAGGAGATTTCTTCAAGCAGCGCAGCCTGTTCCTCTTTTTTGAGGTAGGACAGTTCAACTGCCGGTCGGAACGCGATACGGCTTTCATCAACAAGCTGGAGCAATTCGGGAATAAGCTCGGTCAGACGGATATAGCGGTGTACTTGGTTTCTACTATCTCCAACTTCCTCGCCTAATACATCAAGAGATTGCTTTCCTCGTAAATCAATCCCCACTGGGGATGAATTATCTTGGGATGGTCTGCCAGCTTGTCTCTTCATGGCTTCAAGACGCATCTTGTACGAGAATGCTTTTTCACTTGGAAGGATTGTAGAACGCTGCAAGTTCGATTCAACCATCAAAATAATCGCTTCGTCACGGGTCATTTCCCGGACTTCGGCTTTGACGGTATCAAGTCCTGCGAGCTCACAAGCCTTCTTTCTGCGATGTCCGGACACGATTTCGTACCGTCCATCTTCCTTCGGACGAAGTGTGACAGGCGTGATAATCCCGCGCTCTTTAATGCTTTGAACAAGCTGATCCATATCCTCATCAACTTTTACCTTGAAGGGATGGTCGGGGAAATCATCAATTTCCGAAATGGGCACATCATAAATTCTGGGGAGCTTGTTTTCTTTACGCTCCGCATCATTCATAAAGAGCTCATCGTACCCGGTCAGGCCCAGATCGATTTTTTGCACGTTCTTCAATTTCTGTCACCTCCTTCGTGAGTGCCTCATATGCTGCCGCGACTTTGCCGTTCTTGTCATGAGAGAAAATGCTTTCTCCGAAAAGACTGCACTCCGCAGCTCTTACCGAAAACGGAATCTCGGAATTGAACACGCGGATGTTTTCTCCCACAGATGAACGCAGCGATGAAATAATCGCCTTTGCATTGTTTGTGCGGTTATCTACCATCGTCAGCAAAATACCGTCAATCTTCAATCTCGGATTGATCTGCCGCTTGATCTTTGAAATCGAGCGCAGGAGCAAGTTAAGACCTTTGGTTGACAGGAAGTTCGGCTGAGACGGAATAATCACACTGTCTGCCGCAACAAGCGCATTGACCGTCATCATTCCCAGAGAAGGCATACAGTCAATAAGGATATAGTCGTAATTCTTCTTCATGCCGTCGATAGCGTTTTTCAGAACATACTCGCGGCTCATAACATTGAACAAGCCGGTTTCCATACCGGACAACTCAATGTTAGAAGGAAGCAAGTCAACACCTTCCGGATGCGTAATAATGGCATCACTGGGCGGCTGTTCATCATCAATGACCGACTGCATTAGGGAAGAAAGGGACACATCCAGTTCATCTGGGTTCTTCACTCCGAGGCTTACCGTTAAGCTGCCTTGCGGGTCAGCGTCAACAAGCAAAACCTTTTTGCCTGAGTCGGCAAGTCCCACACCGAGATTGACTGCGGTTGTCGTTTTACCGACTCCGCCTTTCTGGTTCGTGATGGCGATCACTTTACAGTTTTCCATGTGGTATCCTCCTTTCTTTTTATTTGAATCATTTCTGATCCACTAAAACCTCAAAGATAATCTTTGGGGCTTTAGTGGTTGCACTTAATTTTTCCTCGAACCCCAAGTGCAAAAAAGGAAATCATCAGATGCCCGATAGCGAATCGGGTCCATGGGAATCTCACCCCTGCCGGGTTCTCCGCCAGCTCCGTAGAGAAGTATCGTTAGCCCTGTAGCGTTTCATTGCCATATCCGTAGCTGTCGGATATTTCAGAATGGTTCGGAAACGCTCGCCACCTTGCTTTCCGTTATAACCCGGATGGGCAGGAGGGTCTTGGCGCACCTTCATTCGGCTGGAGCTCTCGCCCCCGCACAGGAACGTACCTGATGAATGTGTATTCAGTTGTCAAAGTACAGGTGAGAGTTTTTTTGCCCCTCAATAGGTAGGCAGCGAGAATAGCCAAAAACCGCGGCAAAAATAAAAAAAGTTGAAAAAATTTTTTCATAAGCTCCTCCAGCGAATAAAAAAAGCACCACATCAAAATGATGAGGTGCGATAAAAATAAGCAAAAAAATAACGGGTATCTGATCAACAAATGAACAGATACCCGTTTATAGGACTTATTTCAGGCAAAAAAACCTGATTTTTGAAGCCGTATTTTCATCAGTTTTCGATGCCGAAAACCCTTGATATTACTGGCTTTTTTGCTTAATTCCGCGAGTCTTTAATTGCGGCCTGCGCAGCAGCGAGGCGGGCGATGGGGACACGGAACGGGCTGCAGGAGACGTAGTTCAGGCCAACGTTATGGCAGAACTCGACGGAAGCGGGATCGCCGCCGTGCTCGCCGCAGATACCGAGCTTGATGTGCGGACGGGTGGCGCGGCCCATTTCGGCGGCCATCTTCACGAGCTTGCCGACGCCCTTCTGGTCGAGGTGGGCGAACGGATCGGACTCGTAGATCTTGTGGTCGTAGTAGGAGTCGAGGAACTTACCGGCATCGTCGCGGCTGAAGCCGAACGTCATCTGGGTCAGGTCGTTCGTGCCGAAGGAGAAGAACTCGGCCTCGGTGGCGATCTCGTCCGCGGTCAGAGCGGCGCGCGGGATCTCGATCATGGTGCCGACGGTGTACTTCATCTCGACACCGGCCTCTTCGATCAGGCGGTCAGCCGTAGCGGTGACGACGTCCTTGACGAACTTCAGCTCCTTGACCTCGCCGACCAGCGGGATCATGATCTCCGGCTCGATGCGGTACCAGGAGAACTCCTTGTTGACCTTGATGGCGGCGTTGATGACGGCGGTGGTCTGCATCTCGGCGATCTCCGGATAGGTGACAGCCAGACGGCAGCCGCGGTGGCCCATCATCGGGTTGAACTCATGCAGAGAGGCGATGACGTCCTTGAGCTCGGCGACGCTGACGTGCAGCTCTTCGGCGATCTCGGCGATGTCCTCTTCCTTCGTCGGCAGGAACTCGTGCAGAGGGGGATCCAGGAAGCGGATGGTCATCGGACGGCCCTTGAGCTCGCGATACATCGCTTCGAAGTCGCCCTGCTGATACGGCAGGATCTTGGCCAGAGCTTCCTTGCGGGCCTCGACCGTCTTGGCGACGATCATCTCGCGCATGGCCTTGATACGGGTGGCCTCAAAGAACATGTGCTCCGTGCGGCACAGGCCGATGCCTTCTGCGCCGAACTTCACGGCCTGCGCAGTGTCGCGGGGGTTATCGGCGTTCGTGCGGACGCGCAGAACGCGGAAGCTGTCGGCCCACTTCATGAAGCGGTCAAAGTTGCCGCTGATGGTGGCCTCGACGGTCTTGACGGCGCAGCCATAGATGTTGCCGGTGGAGCCGTCGATGGAGATCCAGTCGCCCTCGTGGTAATCTTTGCCGGCGAGGGTGAAGTACTTCTCTTCCTCGTGCATGGTGATCTCACCGCAGCCGGAGACGCAGCAGGTGCCCATGCCGCGCGCGACGACGGCAGCGTGGGACGTCATGCCGCCGCGGACGGTCAGGATGCCCTGTGCGGCAGCCATGCCCTCGATGTCCTCGGGGCTGGTCTCAAGACGGACGAGAACGACCTTTTCGCCGTTGGCGGCCCAGGACTTTGCGTCCTCGGCGGAGAAGACAACACGGCCGCAGGCAGCGCCCGGAGAGGCGGCCAGGCCCTTGCCGACGACCTCGGCGGCCTTCAGCGCGGCGGCGTCGAACTGCGGGTGCAGCAGGGAGTCGAGCTGCTTCGGCTCCACGCGCATGACGGCCTCTTCGCGGGAGATCATGCCCTCGTCGACAAGGTCGCAGGCGATCTTCAGCGCGGCGGCGGCGGTGCGCTTGCCGTTACGGGTCTGCAGCATGTAGAGCTTGCCGTTCTCGATGGTGAACTCCATATCCTGCATGTCGCGGTAGTGGTTCTCGAGGCGGGTGGCGATGTCGACGAACTGGTCGTAGACAGCGGGCATCTCCTCATGCAGCTTGGAGATCTTGCTCGGCGTGCGGATACCGGCGACGACATCCTCGCCCTGGGCGTTGATGAGGTATTCGCCGAACAGCGCCTTCTCACCGGTGGCCGGATCGCGCGTGAAGGCGACGCCGGTGCCGGACTTGTCGTTCAGATTGCCGAAGACCATCGGCTGCACGTTGACGGCGGTGCCCCAGGAGTAGGGGATGTCGTTCATGCGGCGATAGACGTTGGCGCGGGGGTTATCCCAGGAGCGGAAGACGGCCTTGATGGCCTCCATGAGCTGGACGGCCGGATCGGTCGGGAAGTCCTCGCCCTTTTCTTCCTTATAGTGAGCCTTGAACAGGTCAACGAGCTTCTTCATGTCGTCGGCGTCGAGGTCGATGTCGTTCTTGACGCCCTTGGCGGCCTTGACTTCGTCGATGATGACCTCGAATGTCTTCTTGGACAGCTCCATGACGACGTCGGAGAACATCTGGATAAAGCGGCGATAGGAATCATAAACAAAGCGGGTAAACGCAGGCGTGGGGTTACCGGCGATGAGACCGGCGGCGACCTCGTCGTTCAGGCCGAGGTTCAGGATGGTGTCCATCATGCCGGGCATGGAGGCGCGGGCGCCGGAACGGACGGAGACGAGCAGCGGGTTCTTGGCGTCGCCGAACTTCTTGCCGTTGATCTTCTCGATGCGGGCGAGAGCCTCGTAGACCTGCGCCTTGATCTCGTCGTTGATGTTGCGGTCGTCCTCATAATACTTCGTGCAGGCTTCCGTGGAGATGGTGAAGCCCTGCGGGACAGGCATGCCGAGATTCGTCATCTCTGCCAGGTTTGCGCCCTTGCCGCCGAGCAGCTCACGCATGGAGCCGTTACCCTCGGAGAACAGGTAAACATATTTGTGCATACTGTTGATAAACCCCTTTCGTGTCTTGGAAACGGTCACTCGCAGCCGTTTCGAATCGTTTTTCTTGTTCTATTCATTCGGATACTGAAACAATATAACACAATTCGCAGGGTTTTTCAATGAATTTCAAAAGAAAAAACCGAAAAAGGCCAATGAAAATATTTTCAGACAGAAAAACGGCGCAAAACCGTCATTTTGCCCGAAAAAACCCGCTGCGCTCCTCCCAAAACGCAGCGGGTTTGGAATTGGTTTTTCAGGAACGGGACATGGGGCAAGCTGAAAATGGAGAGTGGAAAGCTACGCGAGGCCGCCGACCATGTGTTGTAGTTGCGGGGGAGCGGACAGCCGTGCCCGGCACTGCACCGGCGAAACGAACGGACCATCGTTGAAATGGCAAATGCCTCCGAATTGTCATTGCGAGGAGCGAAGCGACGTGGCAATCTCGGGAAGGCACTCGCAGTCCGTACAGGCTGCCGTGAAAACGTACAGACCGATTGCGTCTGTAGCGGCGCTCACTGAGCGCCTTGTACAGGGATATTCAACCGCACAAGGGCACTGGTGCACCGCGCGCCACCCTGACGTGTCATTGCGAGGAGCGAAGCGACGTGGCAATCTCGCAGGACCGGGGTGGATAACAGGGCGCTCCCGGCGAAATCGTGACTGCCTTCCCGAGATTGCCACGTCGGCCTGCGGCCTCCTCGCAATGACAAATTTGGAGGCATTACACGGTCGTCGAGCCCTTCTGTAACTTGCCGGCCTGCATGGCGCTCAATGAGCGCCGCTACATTGGTGTGTGCATTCGGCGAAGGTGCACGGAAAATTGTGAGCGCCGCTACATTTTTCTCTCGCACGGCGGCCCTAAAAAAACAGGCGCAGGGGAGCACGTCCCCGCGCCGTTCCTCTGTTTTACTGCTTCTGCAGCTCCTGCATGGCCTTCCGCAGGACGGGAAGAGCCTCCGCCGGATCGGTCACGGCCGCGGCGGCCTGCTCCATCGGGCAGGGGGCGGTCCCGGCGCGGTTCAGAATTTTCGGCACGAGCGTGCCGTACTCCGTGCGGACTCCGGCATCGGACAGAAGACGATGGGCCTCCTCGCTCATGACCTCGCCATACACGGCCTTCACGCCCGCGGCAAGCAGCAGCAGCGCGGCGGCACGGCCGATCAGGCGGTCGGCGGCAGCCATATCCTGCAGCGATTCGTTCGTATCCAGCAGCCGGATGAGCGGCGCGAGCCCATGCTCGCGGCTGGTCAGCACGCGGTCGCGGTCGCACAGCACGCAGGTGTAGCCATCCCGATGCAGCAGGGAAACGGCGCGTTCAAAGTCATTTTTTCTGGGATTCATCGTGGGTATCTCCTTTGTCCGAAATGAGCCTGCGCCGCAGCAGCAGCTGCGCGCACAGCCCGGTAAACAGCCCGGTCACAAGCCCGCACAGGAGCAGGACCGGCAGCCAGATCAGCAGGCCCGGCGTCCGCGTTACGGCAAGCGCCACGGCCATCTGGCCCAGATTGTGCAGAAGTCCTCCGGCCACGCCTGCGACCCAGACCTGCTTTGCCGTCAGGATGCGGCGCAGCAGCGCCATCCCGGCAAAGCTCAGAAGGCCGCCGCCCAGCGAATACAGCAGCGCCATGACCTGCCCGGAGGCCAGATTGCCGAGCAGGATGCGGATGACGACGATGGCAAGCGCGTCCTTCCAGCCAAAGGAAAACAGCGCGAAGAGCGTGATGATGTTGCTCAGGCCGAGCTTCATGCCCGGCACGGGGAAGGGAATGGGGATCTGCGCTTCGAGCACGAAGATCGCCAGCGCAATGGCGGTCAGCAGCGCGCAGCGCGTCAGCCGTTTCACCCGCATGGCCGTCCCTCCCTTGCCAGACTTCTGCCGAACCTCTCTAGTCTACAGGAAAACGGCGAAAAAGTAAAGAATTATTTTTACGGCCCGATAAATGCCGCCGCCATTGCAGGGGAGCGGTATGCCGCCCCCCTGCAACGCTCTATCGATCCCCTGCTGATGCATACCAAAAGCGGGCGGCATGCGCCGCCCGCTTCGGACTGTCAAAAAACCTGCCCAGCCGAAGGTTTTGGAGGGAAGAAAAGCCTCGCAGAGTTTGCGCTCGCAAGCGCAAAGAAAGTAAAAATCATTTTCTCCGGCGGCGTGTACGTCGGAGAAAATACCGCTCGGCTCGCAAACGTGCGAAGGGTGCGCCGCAGGCGTGCCATTCGTGCGCTGCCGCGAGCCGCAGCCCCTTTCAAACGAGAGCCCGGTGAAACGGGGCTCGTTTGAGAGCTTGTCAAAAACACTTTTTGACAAGCTCACCGGGACACACCCTGCGGCGTGTCCCGGTCCTATGCGCTTACTGCAGCGCGTATTTCTTCGTATAGGCGTGGTAGAGGTCGGTATAGTCCTTGCTGCCGCCCTCCTTGACCTCGGTGAGGTACTCGTGCGTGTCGAAGCTGCCCGCGCTCGTCTCGATAAGGGAGACGGCGATGTTCGAGCAGTGGTCGGACACGCGCTCGTAGTTCGTCAGCAGGTCATTGAGCACGAAGCCGTTCTGGATCGTGCACTTGCCGCTCTGCAGGCGCTCGACGTGCGTCGACTTGGCGGCGGAGATCAGGCAGTCGATGACCTGCTCCAGCGGCTCGACGTGGCGCGCCATTTCGAGGTTGTGCTCGCTGAAGGCATCGATGGTCAGTTCCAGAATTTCTGTCAGAGCGTTCGTCAGGTTCTGCAGCTCCGCAGCGGCATCCTCGGAGAAAACGATGTGCTTGTCGTGGATCTCCTCAGCCGTCTTGCGCAGGTTGACGGCATGGTCGCCCAGACGCTCGAAGTCGCCGATGGTGTGCAGCATGTTCGAGACCTTCCGCGAGTCCGCGATGGACAGCGAGCGGCTTGAGAGCTTGACGAGGAAGGTGCCGAGCTTGTCCTCGTAGAGGTCCAGCTCGTCCTCGTGCTTCAGAATTTCGTCTGCCACCTTGACGTCGTAGCTCTGGCAGATACTGATGGCCGAGAGAATCGTCGTGCGGGCGAGGGTCGCCATTTTGACCGTCATGTCACTGGCCTCGCCGACAGCGATAGACGGCGTGCCGAGCAGGCGCTCGTCGAGGAAGGCGTAGGTTTCCTCCTTCTTGGAGGGACGGATGACAAAATTGGCGAAGCGCTCGAGCTGCTTCGTGAACGGGCACAGCAGCGCCGTGGTGAAGACATTGAAAATCGTGTGCACGGCCGAAATGCCGACGGCGTTGATCGGCGTGGCCACAAAGGCGAAATGGAAGATGGCGTGCAGCCCGTAGAACAGGCACAGGCACACCACCGTGCCGATGAGGTTGAACGTGATGTGCACGACGGCGACCTTGCGGGCGTTCTTGTTGACACCGATGGACGAGATGAGCGCCGTGACGCAGGTGCCGATGTTCTGGCCCATGATGATCGGAATGGCAACGCCATAGGAGATCTGGCCCGTGGCGGCCAGCGTCTGCAGAATGCCGACGGAGGCGGCGGAGGACTGGATCACGCCCGTGACGACCGCGCCGACGAGCACGCCGAGCAGCGGGTTCTCAAACGCCGTCAGGATGCTCGTAAAGGCCTTGGAATTCTCCAGACCGGAAACGGAGCTTCCCATGAGCGTCATGCCGTACATCAGAACGGCGAAGCCGACCATGATCTTGCCGATGTCGCGCTTGCGGGGCTTTTTGCACATCATGATGAGCACAACGCCGATAAACGCGATGATCGGGGAGAAATTCTCCGGCTTGAGCAGCTGGATCCAGCCCGTGCCGTTCACGCCGGACAACGACAAGATCCACGGCGTGAGCGTCGTGCCGATGTTCGAGCCCATGATGACGCCGATCGTCTGCCCGAGCTGCATGATACCCGAGTTGACCAGGCCGACGAGCATGACCGTCATGGCGGACGAGGATTGGATGGCGATGGTGATGACCGCGCCGAGTGCCATGCCCGCGAAGCGGTTCTTCGTCATCGTCTTGAGGGAGCGCTCCAGCGAGCCGCCTGCCAGCTTACCCAGTCCGCCGGACATCACGTTCATGCCATAGAGGAAGAACGCAAGCCCGCCGAGCAGAGTGAAGACCTTCAGAAGCACTGTCATAGGGAAACTCTCTACTTTCTATCTGTATTCGGAAAGGTACGGCCCTACCGCACCAACTACACTATATCGCAGAAAACGGAGCACGTCAAGGCCCATTTTCCAGAATTCCGGATTCAGAGCTTCCTTAGAGCACAAAGCCGCCGTTCACCGGCAGGTTCTGCCCCGTGACAAACTCCGCCTCCGCAAGATAGACCATAGCCCGTGCCACGTCCTCCGGCGTGCCGTTTTTGCCGAGCGGAGCCTCCTGTGCCAGCTCCGCAAGCACCTCCGGCGCGACGTTTGCGACCATGTCCGTCAGGATGACGCCGGGGGAAACGCAGTTGACGCGGATGCCGGACGGGCCGAGCTCCTGTGCCAGCGCCTTCGTCAGGGCGAGCACCGCGCCCTTCGTGGCGGAGTAGCATGCCTCGCACGACGCGCCGACCTGCCCCCACATGGAAGAGACGTTGAGGATGCAGCCGCTCTGCCTGCGCAGCATGGCGGGCAGGACGGCGTTCACGCAGTGGTAGATGCCGCCGACGTTCACGGCAAACAGCCGGTCCCACTGTGCCTGCGTGATCTGAGAGATCAGGCCATAGTGGCAGATGCCCGCGTTGTTCACGAGCACGTCCGTCTCCGGCAGGCGCGAAACGGCATCCTGCACAGCCTGTGCATCTGCCACGTCGCAGCGGACGGCCTCTGCGCCTGTCTCGGCCGAAACAGCGGCTGCCGCCGCGTCGTTTTTCTCATAGAAGAAGCTCACGGCGTAGCCTGCGGCCGTAAAGGCGCGCACGGCGGCCGCGCCGATGCCCCGGCTGCCGCCGGTGATCAGGGCGTGACGCATGGGGTCTCCTCCTCTCCGTCCGGGATGCGGAACAGCCGCCGCGCGTTGGCGGCGGTCAGCGCGCCTGCCTCCTCGGGGGTCAGGCCGCGCAGGGCCGCGATCTTCGCCGCAACGAGCGGCACATAGCGGCTGTCGTTGCGGCGGCCGCGATACGGCTCCGGAGCCATATACGGGCAGTCCGTCTCGATCAGGATGCGGTCAAGCGGCAGGGCCTGCACGGCCTCGACGGCGCGGCGGGCGTTTTTAAACGTCACAACGCCGGTAAAGCCGATGTACCACCCGCGCTCGACGAGCCACAGCGCCATTTCCGGCGAGCCGGAGAAGCAGTGGAAGACGCCCGTCGCCCGCGGATGGGCGCGCAGGATGTCCATGGCGTCGCCGTGGGCCTCACGCTCGTGCACGATGACGGGGAGGTCCAGCTCCTCGGCCAGCGAAAGCTGCTTTTCAAAGGCCACGCGCTGCTGCGCGCGGGGCACATCCTCATAATGATAGTCCAGCCCGATCTCGCCGATGGCGCGCACGCGCGGCGAGGCGCACAGAGCGCGGTAGCGGGCAAGCAGGGCGTCGTCCACATGATCGGCGTCGTCCGGGTGGCTGCCGACGGCAGCATAGAGGAACGGATACTGCTCCGCCAGCCGCACAGACCGCTCCGAGGACGGCAGGTCGCAGCCGACGTTCATCACCATGGTCACGCCGTGGTTTTTGAGATCGTCCAAAATGGCCGCGCGGTCGCCGTCAAAATGCGCGTCGTCCAGATGGGCGTGCGAATCAAAATACATGGGTCATTCCTCCTCCTGCGTCAGCGGGCGGCAGGTGAACAGCAGGATCTGCCGCGGCTCCTCCCGCAGCACGCGCAGGGCGGCGCGGGTGCGCGCGGGGTCAAAGTTCACGAGCGCGTCGTCGAGCACCATCGGCGCATCCGGCGGCAGCAGACGGCGGCACATGGCCAGCCGCAGCGCAAGATACATCTGGTCCGCCGTGCCGCAGCTCATGGCGGCGGCGGGACGCATGACCTGCCCGTCCGCCTCGCGCACGGACAGATGCATGTCCGGCTCCAGCAGCACGCGGGGATACTTATTTTCTGTCAGCTCGGCGAGAATATGCCCCGCCTCGGCCGTGATCTGCGGTGAAAAACGTGCGCGGAGCGTCTCATCGGCGCGGCGCAGGGCCTCGGACGCCAGCTCCACGGCGGCGTTTGCCTCCTCGGCGTCGGCGATCCGGCGGTCGAGCTGCTCCAGCTCCGCCTCGATGCGCACGGCGTCTCCCTGCGCGGAGATCTGCCCGCGCTTGTGGGCCAGACGGGCGCGGAGCGAGGCCAGCGTCTCGTCGGCCTGCTCAAGGCGGCGGCCGATCTCGGCGGGATCATAGCGCAGCGCCTCTTCGTCCGGCGCAGCATCGGTGGGCGCGCTGCCGACGATGTCGGCCATGGCCTCGATTTGCCGGTGCAGGGCCTCGCGCTCGCGATTTGCGGCCGCAGCGGCCTCCTGCGTCTGCCGGGCCTCCTGCAGCGCGCTGCGCGCCGCGGGGAGACCCTGCGTGCCGGGGGCAAAGCGGGCGACTGCGCCGATGCGGTCGTTCAGCTCCTGCTGCCGGGCCGTCACGGCCTTCTCCAGCAGCAGCTGCTGCCGCTCTGCGGCCTGCCGGGCCTGCTGCCACTGCGTGCGGGCCTCCGCCTGCCGGGCGGCAAGCCCGGAGAGCGCGGCGGGATCGTCCGTCCCGAACGGCCGGAGCAGGTCCTCGGCCTGTTCGGCGGCCCGCTCGGCCTGCACGGCCTTCCTCCGCAGCAGGACCAGCGAGAGGACGACGGCGGCAAGCCCAGCTCCGGCGACGGCAAGGCCGATGGGCAGCGAAACAAAGCACAGCCCCGCGCCCGCCAGCACTGCGGCGGCGCACGGCAGCAGGATCGGGAGCTTTTTCGGCGCGCAGACGGCATGGAGCGCATCCCACTGCGCCTGCATGTCCCGCGCGCGCCGCTCGGCCTCGTCCGGGCCGCAGCCAGCAAAGCCGGGCAGGTCCTCAGGCTTTTCCGGCAGCTTCACGCCGATGGCGGCGTCGAGCTGGGCCGTCTGCAGGCGCTCGGCGGCGTCCTCCAGACTGCGGGCCAGGAGCTGCAGCATCTGCTCATCCGGAAGCCCCGCAGTCTGCTCCGCCAGCGCAGCGCAGCGGGCGGCAAGTGCCGTTTCGCGCTCCTGCAGCTCCGTCAGACCGGCGCGGCGGCGGGCAGCCTGCGCCCGCTCGATACGGGCGCGAAGGTCCTGCAGGCGGCTGCGCGCGGCCTCGGCCCCGGCGCAGGCGGCGCTCAGGTCCATGGCCTCTGCCTGCGCGGCGCGCAGGGCGGAAAGCTGTGCCTGCAGCTCGTCCCGCCGGGCCTGCAGCCGGGGCAACAGACCGGTGCGGTAGGTATATTTGTTCTTCAGGTCGCGCAGCTTCTTCTCCAGCGCGGAGGCCGACGGGCCTTCCTCACCGGTGGTGACAAGGGCGCTCAGCCGCTGCTCGAGCTGGGCGTCGCTCGAAACGGCCATGCCGAGCTGCCGCACGAAGGCCGTTCGCTCAAACACGCTCCGCTCTGCACCGCACAGCGTGCGGCCGCAGTTCTCGGCCGTCAGCTCCGGCACGGGTGTGCCGCTCTCCGTCTCATAGGCGCGGAACGCGCCCATGGGCGTCCGGCCCTGCGAGCGCCGCTCGATCGTGACGGCGCGGCCGTTCCAGATCAGGTCGATCGCGCCCTCCATGGAGCTGCCGTCCCACGGACGGTAGCGCTCCTTGGCGGGCAGATTCTGGTTTTCCCGCGTGGCGCGCTCACGCGTGTCGATGCCATAGAGCATCGCCAGCAGGAAGGCGCTCCACGTCGATTTCCCGGCTTCGTTCGGCAGGCACAGCTCGTTGAGCCCCTCATGCAGGGTCAGCGTGCCGTGCAGCTTGCCGAAGTTTGCCCGTAATTGCAGCAGGATCACAGCGGCACCTCCCGTCCGTCCATCAGGGCAAGGCCGAGCCGCGCAGCGCGCGCGACGACCTGCCTCCTTTCGTCTGTTTCTGCGGCCTCAAACTGCGCGTGCAGTCCGTCGAGGAAGTGACCGCGCAGTGTGTCCTCGCCGCAGGCCTCCCAAAGGTCCTGCTTCGGCCGCGTGCGGTCGCGCAGGTCCAGACTGAAAAACTGCGCCTCCAGCGCCGCCTGCAGGGCGGCAAGATCGACGGGGGCCGCCTCACCCGTCAGCTCGATGCGGCAGCAGCTGCCCTCCAGCTCCGGCGTCAGGGCCGCGCGGACGGCGGCAAGCGCATCATCTCCGGCCGGGACGGAAAGGCGCTCATAGCGCCGCGCCCCGCAGGGCACAAATTCCGTGCGGCAGGCGCCCTTTTCCACCGAAACGAGCAGAGCTCCCTTCTCGCCGCATTCGTCGAACCCCCGGCCCATCAGGCAGCCGGGCCACGCGCACAGCGTGCCGCCGTCGCGCCGCTCGCCGCGGCGGTGAATGTGGCCAAGGGCGGCATAATCCAGCCCGGAGGCGGCCAGCGCGGCGGGGGAAACGGGATTATAGGGCGAGGCCGGGTTCTCGGCGTCGCCGTGCAGGACCAGAATGTTCAGGCGCGCGGGGTCGGCGACGCGGAAGCCGTCCAGCATGGCGGGCATCTCCGCGCGCAGGAAGCCCGCGCCATAGACGTCAAATTCCGGCAGGCTGACGCGCTCCGGCTCCGCCGTGCGGAAGATATGGACGTTTTCGGGCCAACCGTTTTCCAGGTACGGCGAGCCGGGCAGCAGAGCATCGTGGTTGCCGGGCGCGATAAAAACGGGGCAGCGGCAGGCCGCCAGCGCTGCCCGGAGCGCCTCGAGCGTGTCACGGTAGACACGGGCGCTGTCAAACAGGTCGCCCGCCAGCAGCACGGCCGCGCAGCCCTCGGACAGCGCGGTCAGCCGCTCGAGCACGAGCCGCTGCTCGGCGCGGCGCTGGGCGGCCTTCTCCGGCGGCAGGGCCGAAAAGGCGGAATCAAGATGCAGATCCGCCGCATGCAGCAGCTTAACCATGGATATCCACCCTCCTGACGGCCGTGCAGCGGCCGGTAGCGTCGTCGATCGTAAACAGGCAGGCCTCGAGCTTGCACGGGCCGGGCGCGGGCTCATAGCGGCTGGGAAGATCGCCCCGGAAGCGCCGGATGGACAGCTCCGGCCGGATGCCGAGCACGGAATCGCGCGGGCCGGTCATGCCGAGATCCGTCACATAGCCCGTGCCCTGCGGCAGGATCATCGTGTCCGCCGTCGGCACATGGGTGTGCGTGCCCCAGACGGCGCTGACCTGCCCGTCGAGCATCCGGCCCATGGCCAGCTTTTCCGACGTGGCCTCGGCGTGCAGCTCCACAAGGATGAGCCTTGTCTGAATTTTGCGCAGGATGCGCTCGACGAGCTGGAAGGGGTTGTCCGGCGTGTAGTCCATGCCGCACCGGCCGATGAGGTCGATGACGGCCACGTCGCCGAACGGCGTTTCAAACACGCCCCAGCCGCGGCCGGGCTGCTGCTGCGGCAGGTTCGCCGGGCGCAGCACCTCGCGCGACCGCTCAAGATAGGGCACGAGCTCACGCCTGCCCCAGGTGTGGTTCCCCATGGTGATGACGTCGGCCCCGGCGCTCAGCAGCTCCTCCGCCTGCGCAGGCAGCATACCCAGCACGGCGGCGTTCTCGCCGTTCACAACGCAGAAATCGACCGACAGCTCCCGGCGCAGCCGCGGGAGCGCCGCCTTGCAATATTTGACACCGGCAGGCGCGACCACATCGCCGACCGCCAGAATGTTTCGTTCCATCGCAGGATCTCCTTTCCGGACATTGTCCTCAGCTTGTCAAAAAAGTCCTTTCGGACTTTTCGCCAAGCTGATGCCTTTCAGAATTGCAAAATCAATTTTTGCAGCATGATTTTGCAATTCTGCCGCTGCGGCGGGTGATTAAACGCGAAAGGAAACCCTGACGGTTTCCTTTCACACTTTTCTTCCCTCCGGAACCTTTGGCTGGGCAGTTTTTTCAACAGTCCGCAGCTCACGTCGTGATCCGGCGTGGGCTTTTCTTTTCGCACGGCGTGTGTTACAATAGGTAAAAAGAGGTGAGGCACATGCTGGAGCTTTGGCTTTGTCCGAGCAGAAAACAGAACACGGCCCGCGTGATGCAGGCGCTCTGCGAAAAAACGGCGCAGCGCATCCTGGTCGTGCCGGAGCAGTTCTCCCACGAGGCCGAACGCATGCTCTGCCGCGCGGGCGGCGACACGATCAGCCGCTTTGCCGAGGTCCTGAGCTTTTCCCGGCTGGCCTCGCGCGTGTTTTCCATCGAGGGCGGCTCCGCCTGCGAGGAGACGGACGCGGGCGGACGGCTGCTGCTGATGGCGCTGGCTGTGGAGCAGGTGCGCCCGCGGCTGAAGCTGTTCGGTGCCAGCACGTCCCGGCCGGAATTTTTGCTGCAGCTGCTCGACACGCTGGAGGAATTCCGTGCCTACTGCCTGCGGCCGGAGCTGCTGCGCGCGGCATCGGAGAAGCTCAGCGGTGCGCTGGCCGTGAAGACCGAGGAATTTGCCCTCCTGATGGAGAGCTATGACGCCGCCTGCGCCAATGCGGGGCAGGACCCGTCCAGCCGCCTGACGCGGCTTGCCGCCGCGCTGGAGACGGGGACGTTTGCTGCAGGGCGGCAGCTGTATCTTGACGGCTTTACCGACCTGAACGGCGTGGAGCTGGAGATCCTGACGCAGCTCCTTGCAGGCGGGGCGGAGGTGACCGTTGCGCTGAGCTGCGACAGCCCGGTGGGCGGTGCGCAAATTTTCGATGCTGCGCGGGATACGATCCGCAGCCTGCAGAGAGCGGCCCGGCAGGCGGGCGCAGCGGTACAGCTCCGGGAATTCCCGGCAGAGGATGAGGCTTTTTCGCCTCTGCTGCGCGCGCTGTTCGGCAGGGGAGCGGCCTGCCCGGCGCTTCCGGGCGTCTGCCTTCCGTGCGCGCCGGATATCGAGACGGAGTGCCGCGCTGCGGCGGGTGAAATTCTGCAAAGGATGGAGGTCGGCGCGCGCTGGCGCGACATTGCCGTGGCCTGCGCCGACCCGGAGACCTATCGTCCGGTGCTCGAGACCGTCCTGCGCCGTGCGGGCATCCCGGCCTATTTTGCCGGAACGCGTGATCTGCTCCGTGAGCCGGTCGTGCGCATGCTGCTTGCCGCGCTGGAGGCGGCCTCGGGCGGCATGGAGCAGGAGGCCGTTCTGGCGTACTTAAAATCCGGCCTTTCTCCGCTGGACGCCGCCGCGTGCGACGCACTGGAGAACTATGCCGTGATCTGGAACATTCAGGGTGCGCGCTGGGAGCGCGAATGGACGATGGACCCGGCCGGGCTGCACGGCCGCGCTGCGCCGCCGGAGCGATTGGCCGAGCTGAACGCATGGCGCGCAGAGGCGATCGCCCCCCTGTCCGCCCTGCGGCGCGGCTTGCGCGCCGCGCAGAATACGGGCGAGATGGTGCTGGCGCTCTATCATTTTCTGGAGCAGACCGGTCTGCGCGAGCGGCTGAACGAGCGTGCGCAGGAGGCCTATCGGAGCGGGAGCCTGCAGAAGGCACAGGAGCTGACGCAGGTCTACGGCATTGTCTGCACGGTGCTGGAGCAGCTGTACGGCGTGCTCGGCCGCACCGTCCGCACGGCGGACGCATTTTTCCATATTTTCCGCGTCGTTCTGAGCCAGTATGATATCGGCACGATCCCGGCTCAGCTCGACAGCGTCACGGTCGGCAGCGTCATGTCGCTCCGCCGTGCGGATGTGCCGCATCTGCTGCTGCTCGGCGCGAACGAGGGTGCGTTCCCGGCTGCTGCCGCGCCGCGCAGCCTCTTGACGGATGCCGAGCGCGCCAGCCTGCAGCGCATGGGGCTGGAGGTCGGCCCTGCTGCTTCGGCCCGGCTTGATCGCGAGCTTGCCGCCATGGCGAGCGTGCTGGAGGCGCCGCGGCGCTCACTGTGGGTCAGCGCCGTGCAGGAGCGGGAATCCTACTTTTTCCACCGGCTGACGGAGCTGCAGCCGCAGGCTGCGCGCGAGGCGACGGACGAGGCGCTGGTGCTGCGCGCGCCGCAGGCCTATCTGGAGCGTTGGCTGCCCGCCGCGGGCGGCCTGCTGCAGGAGCCGATGTTTGCCGGGGCTGCCGCGCGTGCGGAGCAGGCCCGGACCTATTCGCCCGGCTCGCTCCGGCCGGAGACGGCGCGGGCGCTCTATGGCGCGGAGCTGCACTTCTCCTCCTCGCGCATCGATGTGCTGGCCGGGTGCCGCTTTGCGCATTTTCTGCAGTACGGCCTGCGGGCGCAGGAACGCGAACCGGCGGAATTCGACAGCCGGTTCTACGGCACGTTCGTGCACGACGTGCTGGAGTATATCGTGCAGCAGACGGAGCGCGAGGGCGGGTTTGCCGCCGTGCCGCGCAGCCGGGTGCAGGAACTGGCGCAGGAGCGCATGGAGCAGAACGCCCAGACCCTGCTCGAGACCTTCCCGGACTCGGGCCGGACGGGCTATCTGCTCCGGCGGACGTTTGACGAGGTGACGCAGGTTGTCGACGAGCTGTATGACGAGCTGTCCGTCTCCGCCTTCCGCCCGAAATTCTGTGAGCTGGAATTCTCGGCGCGCGGCGCGCTGCCGGGTGTGGCCTTTGCCGGGGAACGCTGCCGCGGTGTCGTGGAGGGTTTCGTTGACCGTGTAGACGTCTGGCAGAGCGGCGGCCGGCCCTATGTCCGTGTCGTGGACTACAAGACCGGCAAAAAGAGCTTCGATTATACGAACGTGCTGCACGGGCGCGGGCTGCAGATGCTGCTGTATCTCTTTGCCCTCGTCCGGCAGGGCGGACATCTGCTCCATGGCGAGCCGCTGCCTGCGGGCGTGCTGTATTTCCCGGCGCGCATCGAGCGCGTCTCCGTGCGCGACCGTCTTGCGCAGGCCGAGATCGAAAAGGAGCGCCGCAAGCAGCTGCGCCGCTCCGGCGTGCTGCTGAACAGCGATCCGGTGCTCGAGGCTATGGAGCCGTGCGGCGGGAGCCCGCGTTTTCTGCCGTATACGCTTGACAAGGAGGGGCGGAAAACGGGCGACCTTGCCTCGTTTGCCCAGCTTGCCCAGCTGGAGCGCTTCGTGTTTCAGACTGTGGCTGCGCTCGGAGACGAGCTGGCGGACGGCCGCATCGACCCAGATCCCTGCATCCGCGATGCGAAGGACAGCGCCTGTGCGTTCTGCCCCTATTCTGAGGTCTGCGCCGGACATGAACAGCCTCGCTGGCTGAAGAAGATCACGGCGGAGGAATTCTGGCAGACGCTGGAAAGGAGAGAGCATGGCTGAGATCGTATTGACGCCCGGACAGCGGGCGGCGGTGGAGAGCCGCGGCTGCGCCCTGCTGGTCGCGGCGGCCGCAGGCTCCGGTAAGACCCGCGTTCTGATCGATCGCGTGCTCGATCAGGTCATCCGCGAGGGCAGGTGCGTCGACGAATTCCTGCTCATCACCTTCACGCAGGCGGCTGCAGCGGAGCTGCGCGGCAAGCTGCTGGCGGAGCTGAACCGCCGCCTTGCCGCCGACCCGGAGAACCGCCATCTGCAGCGGCAGCTCAGCCGCGTCTATCTGGCGCAGATCTCCACGGTTCACAGCTTCTGCGCGGCGCTCCTGCGGGACTATGCCCATGTTCTGGAGCTGCCCGCCGATTTCCGCCTTGCAGACGAGCAGGAGGCAGCCGCCTTGCGGGAGCGCGCCGTGCGCGCCGTTCTCGAGGAGGCCTATGCAGATCCGTCGCCCGCCGTGCGCGCTGCGCTGGATCTGCCCGGCGCAGGACGGGACGACCGCGCACTGCAGGAGTTGATCGTGCGCGTCTACACGAACCTGCAGTGCTATCCCGATCCGGCTGCGACGGCGGACCGCTGGGAGGTCATGCTGGATGTGACGGACTGCACGGATCCCGGCCAGACGATCTGGGGCGAGTGGCTGCTGCGGGAGCTGCAGCGCGGCCTGCAGAGCGATGCGGCCATGCTGCGCCGCGCGCTGGCGCTTGCTGAGGAGAACGAGGCCGTTTCCGCCTATGTGCCCGTGCTGCAGGCCAATCTCCTGCTGCTCGAGGCGCTGGCCTCTGCCGGATCGTGGGAGGCGCTTGCGCGCATCCCGCCGGATTTCGGCCGTTTCCCGGCGATCCGAAAATGCGCCGACCCGGAGACGCAGGAGCGCATCAAGCGCCTGCGCACGGACACCGTCGCGCGCGTGCGGCGCAGGCTCGAGCCGTTCTCTTTGCAGCCGGACGAGACGCTGCGGGAGCTCAGCGGAAGCGCGGAGGCGCTGCGCGGACTGCTGGCCCTGACGCGGGCATTTTCCGCGCGCTTTGCGGCGGAAAAGAGCAGAAGGCATCTGCTCGATTATAACGATCTGGAGCATTTTGCCCTTCGCCTGCTGACGGATCGCTCCGGCGCGCCGACGGCGGCCGCCCGCGAGGTGGCCGGGCGCTACGCCGAAATTCTCGTGGACGAATATCAGGATACGAACCGCGTGCAGGAGGCAATTTATTCCGCGATCTCGCGGGAGGGCCGCAATGTGTTCCTTGTTGGCGACGTGAAGCAGTCCATCTACCGCTTCCGTCTGGCCGACCCGACCATTTTTCTGGAAAAATACCGCACGTTTGCGGAGGAACCTGCAGAAGGAGAGTCGCGCCGCATTCTGCTTTCGGATAACTTCCGCTCGCATGCGGAGATCCTGTCTGCAGCGAATGACGTTTTCCGCCTGACGATGACGGAGCGGACCGGCGGCCTTGTCTACGGCGATGCCGAGGCGCTGCGCGCCAACCGGACATTCCCGGACATGGGTCAGCCTGCCGTGGAGCTGCATGCCATCGACTACAGCCCGGCCGGGGACGGCGCGCCGCCGGACCGCGCGGCGGCCGAGGCGGAATTTGTTGCTGCGCGCATTGCGGAGATGCTGCGGCAGGAGGAGAAGGTCCCGGACGGCGACGGACTGCGGCCCGTCCGGCCCGGTGATATCGTCATCCTGATGCGCTCGCTCTCCGGCCGGACGCAAACCTATCTCGACGCCCTGCGGCGGCACGGCATTCCGGCCTCCTGCGGCAGCGACGACCTGTTTGCCGCAGAGGAGATCCGCTTCCTCTTCGCACTGCTGCAGATCATCGACAACCCGCATCAGGATATCCCGCTGCTGACGGTGCTGCTCTCACCGTTCGGCGGCTATCCCGCTGATGAGCTGGCTCGGCTGCGCGCCGGGGATCGGGACGCTGACCTTTACACGCTGCTTTGCGAAAGCAAAGCGCCCATCTGCGCCGTGCTGGAGGACCTGCGGCGCACGGCGCAGGAGGCGCCGCTGCGCACTCTGCTCGAGGAGGCGGAGGAGCGGCTCCTGCTGCCCGCGCTCTGCGCCGCTTTGCCGAACGGCCCGCAGCGTCAGCGGAATCTGGCGGCGTTCCGCTCGATCGCGGATTCCTATGAGCGCGCAGGCGGCTGCGGCCTGCCCGGCTTCCTGCGCCATCTGGAGGGCCTGCGGGAGCGCGGCGTGCCGTCAAGCGGCGGCGCGGCGGCCGGGGCCGTTCGGCTGATGACCATCCACAGCTCCAAGGGACTGGAATTCCCGGTCGTATTTCTGGCGGACCTGTGCAAGAGCTTCAACCGCACGGACTCCCGCGCCAATGTGCTCACCGACCCGGTGCTGGGGCTTGGCTCAAACTGCTATGACCCCGCAGCGCGTATCCTTTGCCCGACCATTGCGCGGCAGGCCATTGCGCGCAGATTGGATCAGGAGGCCGTTTCGGAGGAGATGCGCGTTCTCTATGTCGCCATGACGCGGCCGCAGTACCGCCTGATCATGACCTGCTGCGCCGCCCGCCTGACGCGCAGGCTCGAGAGCTATGCGCAGGGACTGAGCCTGCCGCCGGATGCCGCCCTGCTGGAGGGCGTGGATTCCTTGGGCGACTGGATCCTGCTTGCTGCGATGACCCGGCCGGAGGCGAGCGAGCTGTTCGCTGCGGCCGGGCAGCCGGACTGTGCGCTGCAGGGCAGCCACCCGTGGCGCATTCAACTCCATACTGCTGTGCAGGCCGCCCCGGAGGCGGGGAATGCCGCATCGGCCGAACCGGCGTGTGAGCAGCCGCCGGAGCCGCGCTTCCTTCCACCCTATGGCCACGCAGCGGCGGTGACGATGCCGACAAAGCTGACAGCGACGCAGCTCAAGGGCCGCGAACTGGATAACGAGGCGGCCGAGCAGACCGCACAGGCGCCGAAGCTTCATTTCCCGGTCCCGCGCTTCGAAGAGGGGAGAAGGGCATTGACAGCGGCGGAGCGCGGCACGGCGCTGCACCTTGCCATGCAGCACCTGAACTATGCAGCCTGCGCAGACGAGTCAGGGCTTCGTTCGGAACTGGAGCGGCTCGGACGGCAAAAATTCCTGACGCCGCAGCAGCTTGAGGCCGTCGACCCGGAACGGCTGCGCCGCTTCTTTGCCTCTCCGCTGGGGCAGCGTGTGCTGCAGGCCCCACAGGTTGTGCGGGAGTTCAAATTCTCCGTGCTGGACGACGGCGCGAATTATGATCCGGCGCTGGAGGGGGAGGAGATTTTGCTGCAGGGCGTTACGGACTGCTGCCTCATCGAGCTGGACGGCCTGGTCATTCTTGATTTCAAGAGTGACCGCCTGCGCCACGGTGCGGAGCGCGAGCGCGCGGAATACTATCGCGGTCAGCTTGATGCCTACAGCCGCGCGCTGTCGCGTATTTTTGAGTTGCCGGTGTCGGAGCGCATTGTGTATTTCTTTGCAACGGACACCGCCGTCAGCCTATGAAGGAAACACCGCACAATTGCAGTTTCGGCCTTTGCCGGTTTTTTGCTGAATGCTTTCACTGAATTATGCGGTGCTGCCTAAAAAAGCCCCGGCCCTGCATGGCGTTCGATCCATGCAGGGCCGGGGAATTATTCTGATATTACGCCTTTACCGCGCGGACAAAGGCTGCGGGGTCGGCGGCCTTGAAATAGGCGCTGCCCGCGACGAGGACGTTCGCGCCGTTATCGCGGCAGATCTTTGCCGTCTCCACATTGACGCCGCCGTCAACCTCCAGCTCGCAGGCTGGGTTCTGCTCGTCGATCCACTGGCGGATCTGATGCAGCTTCGGCATGGTACTGTGCAGGAACGACTGTCCGCCAAAGCCCGGCTCGACTGTCATCACAAGGATGAGATCGCACAGCGGCAGGAACGGCAGCACGGCCTCTGCAGGGGTGTTCGGCTTGACGGAAATGGCAGCGCGCACACCGTTTTCCCGGATGCGGCGCAGCGCCTCGAGCGTGTTTTCCTGCGTGTCGGCCTCAACATGGAGCGTGAGGATGCTGCTTCCGGCCTTGCAGAACGCGTCAACATAGCGGATGGGCCGCTCGATCATCAGATGGACATCCAGCGGCAGGGGGGCGATGCGCGAAATGGCAGCGACGACCGGGATGCCGATGGTGATATTCGGAACAAACATGCCGTCCATGACGTCGACGTGGACATAATCGGCTCCTGCGGCGGGCAGAGAGCGGATATCTCGCTCCAGATTGACAAAATCCGCGGACAAAATGGACGGTGCGACCTTGATCATAGTGTAAATAACCTCCTTGCAGTTCTTCCTGAACCTCTGCTCTTCATTATAGCGAATTTTCCGGGGCTGTCAATTTGAAAATGGATGGAATTTCCATGATTTTTCCCGGCGGAGCGGCGCAAACTAGGCTCGAAATCAAGCAAAGGAGGAACCGTTCATGAGCTGTGATTGCCATGCCAACCATTGCATCCAGTGCTCCGTTACCCAGTGCCGGAACCACTGCAGCGACGAAAACTACTGCTCGCTCGAGCGCATCCAGGTCGGCACCCACGAGTCCGATCCCACGATGAAGCAGTGCACGGACTGCATGTCCTTCGTTCGCAAGTGATCCTTCTGCAAGCCCGCTGCCCGGCAAACCGGACGGCGGGTCTTTTTTTCTGCGTGGCGGCATAGGCTGGAACAGAACAATGGGAGAGGGGATCGCCATGGGTGGAAAACAGGGAAGGAAAAAACGGAATTGGCTGCCGCTGCAGCTGGCGGCGGCCATGCCGCTGGCAACGCTGGCGCTGGCCGCATTGGCTGCGCGCCTGATCCTGGGCGGGAAGCTGCCGGAAAGCAGTCTGCCGGTCGCCGCGGGCGTGATCGCGGGGCTGGTCGCCTTTCTTGGTGCGCTGATCGCAGCCCTGCACAGCGGACGGCGGAAGCTGCTTTGCGGGCTTGGGGCGGCAGGCGGCTATGCGCTGTTTTTGCTGCTGGGGAACCTGCTGTTCTTCGGCGTACATTACGGGGAAGCACTGCCGGTCCTGCTGCCACTGGCCGGTGCGGGGCTGCTCGGCGCTTTGCTCGGGGCCGGGCGCCGGAAAAAGCGCCGCTATGCATAAATCGAAAACGGATAAATGCAGGAGAACTTGCAAATATGCAAAACACAGCATGTGGTGAATATGCAGATAATGAATACAACATCTGGTGGAATATGCAGATGAGCCGCTGAATTACGATGTCTCCGTTGCATTGGTTAACATAATATTATTAACATAATTCTTGAGCATAATATACAAAGTTTTCCTTTCCGGGCCGGAAAGGATTGAAATCCGGGAAAATATGCGTTATCATATTCTACACTGCCAGAAATGTTTGCAGAACGCTCCGGTTGCCTCCTGTATGCGCCGGGCCGCTGCGGCATAGTTTTTTGCTGGCGAGAGGGAACGCAAGATGGGGAAGCTCGTGGCTGCATATGAATCCTACCTTATGAATATCAGGCACGCATCGGACAATACGGTCGCTTCCTATCTGCGCGATGTGCGGCAATTCACCACCTATCTGGGGCAGACGGACGGCCCTGCGCTGGAGGCGTGCACGCAGGAGACGGTCTGTGCCTATGTGCGCCATCTGACGAGCATCGGCAAATCGCCTGCGACGGTCTCCCGGTGTGTGGCGTCGCTCAAGAGCTTCTATGGCTACTGCGTCTCCACCGGCGCGGTCGCGCAGTCTCCTGTGCACGATATCCCGCAGCAGAAGGCGGAAAAGCGCCTTCCTCAGATTTTAACCGGCCGCGAGGTCGAGCTGCTGCTCGAACAGCCGAAGTGTACGGATATGAAGGGCTACCGCGACAAGGCCATGCTCGAGACGCTCTATGCCACCGGCATGCGCGTCAGCGAGATGATCGCCTTGAACGTTTCGGACGTCAGTCTGGCAGGCGGCTTTGTCCGCTGCATCGGGAACGGGAAGTCCCGCATCATCCCGATCTACCCGGCGGCCATCCGTGCCCTGACGGCCTATGTGACGGATATCCGGCCGAATATGATCGCCGAGCCGGACGAGCAGGCCCTGTTCGTCAACCTGAACGGCGGCCGCATTTCCAGACAGGGCTTTTGGAAGATCATCAAGCACTATCAGCAGACCGCGCAGATCGACAAGGAGATCACACCGCATACGCTGCGCCACAGCTTTGCGGCCCATCTGCTCGAAAACGGCGCGGACCTGCATTCCCTGCAGGAGATGCTCGGCCACAGCGATATCTCCTCCACGCAGGTTTATGCGCAGGTCGTGAAAAAGACGCTCAAGAGCGTCTATGAAAAATACCACCCGCGCGCTTAAAGAAAAAGCTTCGGAGCTGGTGAAGTGATATGCTCCCTCTATGAGACGATGAAAGACACCGTCACATAGGGGGAGCATTTTCATGCCGCGCAGGAAGCAGTCCCGGTGCTGCGCGGGGATACTCTTATGAGAGGAGCCCATACCCCCGCAGCACTGCCCGCAGGCGGCTGCGGTACGGCTCCTCCAGCGGCGACAGCGGCAGGCGGAGCGTCCCGCCGCATAGGCCGAGATCTTCCATGGCGGCCTTGACCGGGATGGGGTTCACGACGCAGAACAGCGCCTCGCACAGCGGCAGCAGCTCCAGCTGGCGGCGCGCGCCTTCGCGGAAATCTCCGGCAAGGCAGGCATCCGTCATGGCAACGACGGCCTCCGGCGCGACGTTCGACACCACGGAGATCACGCCACTGCCGCCGAGCGCCATGATCGCGGCCGTCTGGTCGTCGTTGCCGCTCCAAACCGGTAGACCGCACCGGCCCAGCAGCTGTGCGGCTCGGCTGATGCTGCCGCAGGCTTCCTTGATGCCTGCAATATGCGGATGGCGGGCGAGCGCTCGCACCGTCTCCGGCAGGAGATCGACGCCGGTGCGCGACGGAACGTTATAGAGCACGAGCGGCAGGGGAGACGCGTCTGCGATCGCGGTATAGTGCGCAAGCAGGCCTGCCTGCGTCCCTTTATTATAGTAGGGCGTGACGGCCAGCAGCGCATCCGCGCCGTTCTGTGCCGCAAGCTCTGCATTTTCCACGGAGCCTGCCGTGCAGTTCGTCCCGACGCCCATGATAACGGGACAATGGCCGCAGGCAGCCTGCTTTGCGCGGCGCAGGAGTGTCAGCCGCTCGTCCTGCGTCAGGGTCGCAGCCTCGCCGGTCGTGCCGCAGACAACGAGCGCCGCGATCCCGGCATCCAGCTGCCGCTCAAGCAGGCGGTCCCATGCCGGAAGATCGATGCTCCCGTCCGGCCGGAACGGGGTGAGGAGCGCCGTGGCGGCGCCCCGAAAGATCGGCAGCATTCCGATCACCTCCGCGTCATCCTATGCCGCACCGCCTGCAGGGGTGAAATCCCGGTCTTGCAATTTTCGGGGCGCAATGGTATAATCAGACATTGAAATACAATAGGAGCAATCTGTCCATATGTATCTGAAACAGCTAGTCATTCAGGGCTTCAAATCCTTCCCGGACAAGACGGTCGTGGGATTTGGCCATGATATCACCGCCATCGTCGGGCCGAACGGCAGCGGAAAATCCAATATCTCAGATGCCATCCGCTGGGTCATGGGCGAGCAGAATTCCCGCTCGCTGCGCGGCCAGAAGATGGAGGATGTCATTTTCGGCGGCACGGAGAAGCGCGCCCCCGTCGGCTTTGCCGAGGCGACGCTCGTGCTGGACAACAGCGACCGCGCCCTGCATTATGACGCCGACGAGCTGATGGTCACGCGCCGGTATTACCGCTCCGGCGAGAGCGAATACTACATCAACAAGCAGAGCGTGCGTCTGCGCGACGTCAACGAGCTGTTCATGGATACCGGTCTCGGCCGCGACGGCTATTCCAACATCAGCCAGGGACGCATCGACGAAATTCTGTCCCTCAAGAGCACGGACCGCCGCGAAATTTTCGAGGAGGCCGCCGGTATCTCGAAATACCGCCACCGCAAGGAGGAAACGGAGCGCCGCCTCGCCACGACGCAGGACAATCTGACCCGCATCGGCGACAAAATCTCGGAGCTGGAGCTGCAGGTCGGCCCGCTGCGCGATCAGGCGGAAAAGGCAAAGCGCTACCTGACCTACCGTGAGGAGCTCAAGGGCCTTGAGGTCGCGCTGTGGCTGCAGTCGCTCGAGCGCCTGAGCGCCACGGCGCGCAAGGCCGAGGAGGACTATCATTCCGCCGCCTTCATCCTGCAGCAGGAGCACGACGCGCTGGACAAGCTCTATGTCACATCGGAATCCCTGACGTTCGACCTCCACAACCGCGACCTGCAGACGGATCAGATCCGTGATGCGATCCGGCAGGCGGAGGCCGCCTCGCAGGAGCAGCGCAGCCGGATCGCCGTGCTGGAGACGAACCGCGGCAACGCGCAGAGCAACCTGAAGCGCGTGCAGCACGAGCTGGAGGATCAGGACAGCCGCAGCGGCAGCATCTCCGCGCAGATCGAAGCACTGGAGCAGCGCATGGGCGAGATCGACACGCAGACCGCCGCGCTGGCCGAAAAGCAGAAGCTGGCCGAGGAGGAGGGCCGCAGACTGGCGGACTCCGCCGACGGCATGACAAAGCGCTATCTCACCCTGCGCGATCTGCAGGGCCGGAAGCGCGAGGAGCTCTCCGCCCGCGGCGCGGACCTGACCGCCGTGGAAGAGAGTCTTGCCCAGAGCACGGAGCGGCAGACCCAGCTGGCACAGGATCTGCAGGCGGCGCAGAGCCGCTGTGCAGAGGCACAGCGCGCGCTCGAGACCGCACAGAAGCAGCTCTCCAAAGCGCAGGCCGATATCACGGCCGCGCAGAACCGCATCAACGGCTACCGTTTGCGCAGCCGCACCCGAGCGGAGCGGAGCGAGGCCCTGCAGAAGCAGGCCACGGACGCCGGTGTCCGGCTCGACACGGTCAGCTCCCGCCTGAAGCTCTTTCAGGAGATGGAGCGTGAGCTGGAGGGCTATTCCCGCGCTGTCCGCACCGTCATGCAGGAGAGCCGACGCGGCAAGCTCCGCGGCATCCATGGCGCGGTGTCCATGCTGCTGCGCACACAGGACAGCTACACCGTTGCCATCGAGGTCGCGCTCGGCAGCGCCATGCAGAATATCGTCGTGGAGGACGAGGGCTGCGCCAAGGCTGCCATCCAATATCTGAAACGCTCGGACAACGGCCGCGCCACATTCCTGCCGCTGTCTGTCATCCACGGCCGGCCGCTGAACGAGAGCGGCATCGAGCGCTGCGCCGGCTTCTGCGGCGTAGCCTCCGACCTTGTCTCGTGTGAGCCGCGCTATCGCGAGATCATCCTGAATCTGCTCGGCCGCACGGTCGTGGCGCAGGACCTTGACGCGGCCATTTCCATTGCCAACAAATTCGGCCACCGCTTCCGCATCGTCACGCTGGACGGGCAGGTCCTGAATGCAGGCGGCTCCATGACGGGCGGCTCCGTCTCCCGCAGTGCGGGCATCCTGTCGCGCGCCAACGAGATCGAGCGTCTGCAGGCCCAGCAGAAGGAGGCCGACGCCGCGCTGGACAAGCTCCGCGGAGAGCAGAAGGAGGCGCAGCGTCTGCTGGAGCAGGCGAATTGTGACCTGACGAACGCGGAGACGGACCTCCGTACGGCCGAAGACGCCGCTCTGCGCCTGCAGGGCGAGGAAAAGCAGCACCACGTTCTTGTGCAGGCCCTGACGGACGCGATCACCGGCTCGCAGCGCGAGCAGGAGCTGCTCGAAAAGCGGATCGGCGCCGACAGCGGCCGCCGCGCGGCGCTGCAGAAGGCCGTCGCTGACCTGCAGAAGGCACTGGAGGAGGCTGAGCAGGAGCTTTCCGTCGTTTCGGACGGCCAGAGCGTTGCTTCGGAGCAGAGCAGCCGCCTTTCGGAGCGCCTGACGGCGCTGCGCATGGAGGCGGCCAGACTGGAGGCCGAGCGTGCCACGGCGAAGAGCTCCGCCGAGCAGCTGCGCGGGCTGGAGCATGCCATGCGCGGCGACCGCGAGCAGAAGCTGCAGCTCATCGACCGCTATACGCAGGAGGCCGCTGAGCTGGAAAAGACGCTGCAGGCCGAGCAGGACAAGCTGGCCGGGCAGGACGCCGCGGCGCAGGCCAGGCAGGAAGAGCTGCAGGCCGCGCTTGCCGAGCGTGCGAAGGTCGAAGCGCGCAAAACGGCCACGGAAAAGGAAGTACAGGAGAAAAACCGCGATATCCTGAACATGGAGCGCGAGAGCGCCCGTCTGGAGTCGCGCAAAAATGCCGCCGAGCTGGAGGAAAAGCAAATTCTCGACCGGCTGTGGGATACCTATGAGCTGACGCGCTCAAGCGCGCCCGCCGCTGCGGCGGAGCTGGAGAGCACGGCTGCCGGAACGAAGCGTGCCGCGGAGCTCCGCAAGAAGATCTCCGGCCTCGGCACGCCGAACCTCGGTGCCATCGACGAATTTGCCCGCGTGAACGAGCGGTATGAATACCTCTGCGGCCAGCGCGACGACGTGCTGACGTCCAAGCGCGACCTCGAGGGCATCATCGGCGATATCACCGGCCAGATGACCGATATTTTCGTCACGGAATTCGGCCGCATCAACACCTATTTCGGCCAGACCTTCACGGAGATGTTCGGCGGCGGCAAGGCCTCGCTCGAGCTGGAGGACCGCTCGCAGCCGCTGACGTGCGGCATTGAAATTCGTGTGCAGCCGCCCGGCAAGCAGCTTAAGACCATCACGCTGCTGTCCGGCGGTGAGAAGGCCTTTGTCGCCATCGCGCTGTATTTTGCCATTCTGAAGGTGCGGCCGACGCCGTTCTGCATGCTCGACGAGATCGACGCCGCGCTGGACGACCGGAATGTCGAACGCTTCGCGGGCTACCTGCGCGGCTTCAGCGGGAAAACGCAGTTTATCGTCATCACGCACCGCCGCGGTACCATGGAGGCCGCCGACGTGCTCTATGGCGTGACCATGCAGGAGCAGGGCATTTCCCGTATCCTGCATCTGGACCTGAATCAAATGGAGCATCAGCTCGGAATTTCGGAGGAGATCAAGTAAATGGGGTTTTTTGAAAAAATCAAAAACGGACTGAAAAAGACGCGCGCCGCCATGGCCAACACGCTCGGCGGCATCTTCGCCTCGTTCAGCGGCGCAAACGAAGAATTTTACGAGGAGCTTGAGGAGAGCATGATCCTCGCCGACATCGGCGTGGAAACGTCCTGCAAGGCCGTCGAGCAGCTCCGCACCGTCGTGAAGGAGCGCAAGCTCCGCACAGCGGAAGAAATTCACGATGCCCTGAAGGATATCCTTGTGGACATGCTGAACGTCGGCGACACGAGCCTGAAGCTCGGCACGCGCCCGTCCGTCGTGCTTGTCATCGGCGTCAACGGCGTCGGCAAGACGACGACCATCGGCAAGCTGGCCCACCGCCTCTCCGGTGAGGGCAAGCGTGTGCTGCTGTGCGCGGCCGATACGTTCCGCGCCGCGGCTGCCGATCAGCTCGAAATTTGGGCCGGACGCGCCAATGTGGACATCGTCCGCCAGCACGAGGGCGCGGACCCTGCCGCCGTGGTGTTCGACGCCATTTCCGCCGCCAAGGCGCGGGGCAGCGACGTCATCCTGTGCGACACGGCAGGACGCCTGCACAACAAGGCCAACCTGATGAACGAGCTCGGCAAAATTTCCCGCATCATTGACCGCGAGCTGCCGAATGCGGATAAAGAGGTCCTGCTCGTGCTCGACGGCACGACGGGCCAGAACGGCCTGCTGCAGGCCAAGCAGTTCAAGGAGATCGCCGGTGTTACGGCCATCGCCCTGACAAAACTCGACGGCACGGCCAAGGGCGGCATCGTCATCGCCGTGGCGGACGCGCTGCAGATCCCTGTGAAGCTCATCGGTGTCGGCGAACAGATGGACGACCTGATGCCGTTTGAGCCGCGCGCGTTCGTCGACGCGCTGATCTGAGGAGGTGCCCGACATGAAGGTCGTTATGGCAAGCAACAATGCCCACAAGATCGCCGAGCTGCGCGCGATCCTGTCTGCCTACGGGCTGGACGTCGTCTCGCAGCGCGAGGCGGGCGTACATGTCGAGCCGGAGGAGACCGGCACAACGTTTGAGGAGAATTCCCGCATCAAGGCTGTGGCTGTGATGCAGGCCTGCGGTCTGCCCGCCGTGGCGGACGACTCCGGCCTGATGGTCGACGCGCTGAACGGGGAGCCGGGCGTTTATTCCGCGCGCTACGGCGGGCCGGACTGCACCAGCGACTCCGATCGCATCGACTATCTGCTGAAAAAGCTCGGAAACGTCCCGGAAGGGAAGCGGACCGCAAAATTCGTCAGCGTTATCACCCTCGTCACGCCGGACGGCAAGGAGATCGTCGCGCGCGGCGAGTGTCCGGGACACATCCTGTTCGAGCGCCACGGAAACGGCGGCTTCGGCTATGATCCGGTGTTCTTTGCGGAGGATGCCGGGTGCACGTTCGCAGAACTGGCCCCGGAGCAGAAAAATCAGGTATCCCACCGCGCCCGGGCGCTGCGCGCCTTTGTGGAGAAGGCGTTCGGTACGAAAAAGGAGAAGGAATTATGCTGACCAGCAAACAGCGCGCCGATCTGCGCGCACAGGCAAATGATCTGGACACCACCCTGATGGTGGGCAAGGGCGGCGTGACGGAGAACGTTCTGTCCGAGGCCGCCCGGCAGCTTGAGGCTCGTGAGCTTGTCAAGGGCCGCGTGCTCGAGGCGGCGCTCCTGTCCGCACGCGAGGTCTGCGATGCGCTGTGCGAAGCGCTCGGTGCAGACGGCGTGCAGTGCGTCGGCTCGAAATTCGTGATCTACCGCCGCTCGGAGAAGAAGGCACAGGAGGCCGCACGGCAGGCGCGCGAGCTGAAAAAGCGCAAGTCGAACCCCGTCCGGCGCGGGGCGCAGGAGCGCCGCCGGCAGGCACGCGAGGAGCGCGAGCGCCGCAATGAGTATTTCCGGCAGGCTGCCATTCAGGCCGCCATCGAGCGCCGGAAGAGCCGCGAGGAATAACATAAATTATCGGAAAGGGGAGCGCCGCACATGGCAAATATCGGTATATTCGGCGGGAGCTTCAACCCGCCGCATCGCGGCCATCTGCTGGCTGCAGCGGAGTTCCAGCGCAGACTTGGGCTGGACCGCGTCATTCTGATGCCGGCGGCGCTGCCGCCCCATAAGGCGCTGGCCGCCGGATCGCCGGATGCCCGCACGCGTCTGGAGCTGACAAGGCTGGCTGCGCAGGACCTCCCGTTTGCGGAGGTCAGCGATCTGGAGCTGCACCGCAGCGGCGCAAGCTACACGGCCGATACACTCGAGGAGCTGCACCGGCAGTATCCCAACGACCACCTCTGGTTTCTGATGGGGACGGATATGCTGCTGACATTTGCGCAGTGGCATGCGCCGGAGCGCATTGCAAAGCTCGCTTCGCTGGCAGTCGCACATCGCGGAAAGGACGACGGCAGAACGCTTCGGGAAGCGGCGCAGCAGCTGCGCGACCGCTTCGGGGCGGACGTCGTGCTGGTGGAAAATGACTTTCTGCCCTATTCCTCCACCATCGCCCGCGCCATGCTGGCCTTCCGCTGCGGGGAGGACTATCTCGAGCCTGCGGTCTATGACGCCGTTTGCATGCAGGGGCTTTATCACACGCGCAGCGACCTGCGCGCCCTGCCGCTCGATGCGCTGGCCCGCATCGCCCTGCCGCTGCACGACCCGAAGCGCGTGCCGCATGTGCTTGGCTGCAGCCACACGGCGGCGGAGCTTGCCGCCCGCTTTGGTGAGGATCCCGGCCCGGCCCGGCGTGCCGGTCTGCTGCACGATGTGACAAAGGCGCTTCCCGGTCCGGAGCAGTTGAAATTATGCGATAAATATGGTATGATGTTGGATACATTCGAACGCAGTCACCCGAAGCTGCTGCACGCCAAAAGCGGCGCGGCGGTCGCGGGGGCCGTATTCGGGGAATCTGCTGCGGTGCAGTCGGCTATCTGTTGGCACACGACCGGCAAGCCGGACATGACGCTGCTGCAGAAGATCCTGTATCTTGCCGATTACATGGAGCCGAACCGGGATTTCCCCGGTGTGGAACGGCTCCGCGCTCTGGCGGAGCATGATCTGGATGAGGCGGTCCTTCTGGGCCTTGAGATGTCGCTCGATCTGCTGACGGAAACCGGTCAGCCCATTGACGTGAATTCCAGAGCGGCCAGAGATTTTTTGAAAAGCGAAAGGACGAAGTCGGAATGAGGAAACTATTCGGCAACAGCAGCCGCGGCGCTTCCGGCGGGCGCTATGCCGCCGGAAAGCAGGCCGAGCGCCGCAGTGCGCCGGTGCAGCCCGATGTGCAGCGCCCCGAGGCGGATGACGAGGAGATCCCGCTCCTGCGTGATTATGCCAACCGCGAGGCGGCGCAGCACGGTCCGGAGACGGAAAAGGATGATAACCCGCTTCTGCAGCAATATCTGAAGCGCCCGCCGCTGTCGCAGGCCATGCCACA
>OGXD01000523.1_pt1 | contig 34127 bp, 34 predicted proteins | sample 1576211 | NCBI WGS metagenome assembly OGXD01 (sample SAMEA3541470, study PRJEB24748) | human gut metagenome | biome: human gut; feature: human-associated habitat; material: faeces | place: China | collected 2012
CATGACCGCCGTGGAATATAAAAACGCCGTGGAGCTGACCGCCACGGACATGGCCGGCAACGTGACCCGCAGCCGTCTGGGCCTGCTGGCCTACGAACGCAACTTCAAAAGCGATACCATCAGCATCTCGGACAACTTCCTGGCCAGCGTCAACAGCAAGCTGGGTTATCTGGCCCCCAACGCCGCCAATCAGCTGGAAGGATACCTTTATATCAACAACCAGGTCCGCGCGGCCAACGTCGAGACCCTGCGTGCCCTGCGCAAGGACACCGCAGCGGCCATGCTCTGGGACGGGATGTTCCAGCGCCTGCCCCGCTCCGCGGCCCGTGCCGGTTTTGGTGATCACCGCTACTTCACCTACCAGGGCAAGCAGGTGGGCGAATCCTACCATCTGGGTTTTGACCTGGCCTCGGTCCGCAATGCCGAAGTCCCCGCAGCCAATAACGGCCGCGTGGTCTTCACCGGTGAGCTCGGCATTTACGGCAACCTCGTCGTCATCGACCACGGCCTGGGACTCATGTCCCTCTACTCCCATCTGAGCGAGATCCACGTCAAGGTGGGCGATGTGGTCCAGAAAGGCGCCATCATCGCCAAGACGGGGAGCACCGGTCTGGCCTTCGGCGATCACCTGCACTTCGGCATACTGGTCGGTGGCGTGGAAGTCACCCCGCTGGAGTGGCTGGATCCCAAGTGGATCAAGGACAACATCACCGGACGCCTGAACGCCCAGTAAGGCTCGCAAAGCCATCCCGCAAGGGATGGCTTTTTTATGCCTGCATGGATTCGACCTGTCTGGGCACACCAGAAACCTCTTGTCTTATGAAATATTTTATGCAATAAGGATTGCCGCTTTTTTTCATTTATCCACAGGAGATTCCATGGAACGTACTTTTTGCATCATCAAACCCGATGCCGTTGCCCGTAACCTGCAGGGTGAGATCCTTGCCATGATCCAGGGCGCCGGTCTGCGCGTGGTGGCCATGAAGCAGATCCGCATGACCCGCCAGCAGGCCGAAGGCTTTTATGCCGTGCACAAGGAACGGCCTTTCTTTGCCAGCCTGACGGAATACATGAGCTCCGGCCCTGTGGTTTGCGCCATCCTTGAAGGCGACAAGGCCATTTCCCGCTATCGGGAACTGATGGGCGCCACCAATCCTGCCAATGCCGCAGAAGGCACCATCCGCAAAAAGTACGCCGAAAGCATCGAAGCCAACTCCGTGCACGGCTCTGACGCGCCGGAAACTGCCGCTTACGAAATGGCCTACTTCTTCAATGCCCTGGAGATCACCGGCTAGGCATCTTCATTTGCCGCCCGGCCCCCGGTCCTCGGCGGATCGGGGGCTTTTTTGTTTTTCTCCCCTGCCCCCCGTCTTGCGGGCCGCCGGTGCCTCGGCTATTGAAAACAGGCGCATCTTGGCTGCAAAATTTTTTTTGGAGGGACTATGCCCGTTGCCATCATCACCGGCGGTGCCGCCGGTATAGGACGTCACCTGTGCGCAAGATTTGCCCGCGAGGGGTATGTGGTCGCCGCTCTGGACATCCAGCCCATGAGCAGCCCCCACCCGGACATCCACTGTTTTCCCTGTGATCTGCGCGATGAAGCCGCCATCACCTCTGTTTTTCATGCCATCGCCCAGACGCTCGGCACTAGAGCATACACAAACCCAATGTAACACATAGCATTTATGCTAAACATACTATCAATCCCATATTCTTCAAGTTTGCTTCTTATATACATTCCAATTATTATTGTAACGCCAAACATTACCATTCCACATATCGACATTCCTTTGTCAACATCTACTATTGTATCAATATGGTAATCTGAAATTATATATTTAATCAACAGTATATCAACAATTAAAAGCACTATATAACCTATAAAAAAAGCCAAGGCACATATAATAATTAAAAAGTTTAGTTTAATGCCATAATCTGACATATCTCCCGATTTAAATACTATTTTATAAAGGAACTTAATTGCACTAATTTTTTCTGTTTTACTTATGAACCAACCATCTGCTTGTATTACATATCCCATACCAAAAAACTGCACAATTGCCAGAAATATTGCACTAACTATGCTGGTAATTCTTATTACTGAATTTGGATTACCAAAATTTCTTAACATATCCATCACAAAATTAGTCTGCTGATAAACTTTTCTCTGACTAGTTACATTCTGTTCTCCATTAATACTCTTTCCACATTTGGTGCAGAATCTAGATTCACCATCAATAGGTGTACCGCAATATTGACAAAATTTTTTCTCTTCCATAATTAATCTCCTCGTGTAATTTAACTAATTTCCAAAACTATTTGGATTAATCTGCTTCGCCTTATTATATGTATCCGTTAAAATGCTAAATCCGGCAAATATGCCATTCGCTATATCCGATACATTATCCATAATTATCGTATTTGAACTTGCCGCAATCATTTTATCTCTAGCAGTTTCAATTATTGCATTACATGAATTTCTACTATCATAAACCGTATTATCTTTATCAACTTCGATATTTTCTAGGGCTTTACATCCATGAAAAATATTGTTTCCGATATAGTTTACACTCTTAGGTATATAAATACTTTTTAATTTACTACAATTTTCAAAAGCATAATTTCCTATTATCTTTAAGCTGTCTGGTAATTTAATTTCGACAAATTTACTATAGTTGAACGCTCCTTCTTCTATTTCTTTAACTCCTTCTGGTACAACTAAACTATCAATTTCACACCCATAAAATGCATCCTCAGCAATACATTTAACATCATCTGGAATAGACAAAGCTTTATTCATAGCATAAATCAATGTTTTTGTATTATTGTTAATAATGCAATCATTCTTTATACTGAATATACTATTATCCTTTGAAATCTCAATATCAGATAAATTATTACATCTTGAAAATTCACCTTTTCCAATTGTCATTACCGTTCTAGGTATATAGATACTTTCCAGTGATTTACAACCAGAAAATGCACTATCTCCTATTTCTTCCAATCCATCTGTTATATAAACATTTTTTAAAGAATCACAGTTGGCAAATGCGTATGCACCTATGGAATATAGGCTGGGAGGCAGCACGATTTCACTTAAACTATCACAATTTCCGAAAGTACTCATTCCTATTTCTTCCAGATCATCAGCAATATAAACATTTTCTATATTTTTCCCTAGTTCAGACCCTAACCCCGTAAATATATCTTCTTCTAATTTTGTAATTCCAGAATCAATAACAACTGTTTTTATAATAGTATTTGCTTTATGCCATGTATCTTCTGTTACTACACCTTCACCATAAATAATTAATGTATTATCTTTGTAATACCATTTTGCCTTACCACCACAAGTTCCTTTATCTTCCGCAGAAGTTTCCGGCATTCTTTCTTTTATTTCTGATATTTTTTGCTTTACTTCTGTTCTCTTATTTTTATATATGTTTTGTACCATTTGTTCATTATTATCAGATGTGTCAGCTTCCTTTATGTTTGTCTGATTTTTACCACACCCGGCAAGTCCTAATATCATAATTATAGATAACACAAAAACAATTTTCTTTTTCATAAGCAATTCTCCCCGTGCATTAATTTACTGCTGTACTCTCTGATAGGTTTCAATAGTACCATCATCATCAGTCAATATTAATTTATTTCCGCTTATTTTATAACTACATACATCATCCCCCATCTTTAATCTTCCATTTTCAGCTATCCATTTCTTCTCATATCCTGCACTGCTTATACCTGTCCCATCACTGAAAAGTTCAAATTTTTCACCAATATAATAAGCTGATCTATTATACTCAGTTTGTACATCTACAAGCTCCCATCTTCCTACTAACGCATTCTGCTGTTTTACATTCTGTTGTGTCCCAGATTTTCCTCCACAAGCAACAAGACCTGCCAGCATCATTAAAGCCAACACTAAAACAATTTTCTTTTTCATCAGTTATTCTCCTTTGCATTTTATTAACTGTATAAACACTGTTTGCCTATCAAGTTAATGAAATTTTAACATTTTAGACTTTGTAATTCAAGTTATTTTTAACTATATGCACATATTATAATAAAAAAAGATGTTGTAGTTCAACCACAACATCTTTTTTACCGTAATATTTATTTATGTAATATTATCTTATCTTCTTTTTCTGTTTTAAAATTATATGAATAGATTTCCCCATTCGTTACATATACAACAGTTCCATCATGATAACCATATAACATATCGTTTGTAATAATATCTATTGATTTACCAATATACTCTTTAGTCGTAATATCATATGCCATATATCCTGTTTTTGTATTAAGAATTAAACGATTATTTCCTATAGATGTAAAATAACTAATCGAATCTGTCTGTAATTCTATCAACCATTCACCTTTAGTATTTATTAAACCATTATATTCTTTACCTGATGGATTATTAACTGTTATACTACATATTCCATTTTCATCAAAAACATATCTCTTTATTCTATCATCATTTGTTCCACTCCACTTATATGGATTTTTAACATCATATTGAGATAAGTCTATTACACATTCTCCTTCTATATTATAGAATTTATTATCCGTACAATTATAGTATAATCCTTGACTATATATACACTGTAATCTAGGCATATCGCTTTTCATAATATTGTTACCATGTGTATCTACAATTCCACAACCGCCATTTCCATTAAAAGAAAGATATCCATTAATATAATCTCCATGTGCATTAAATGTGTCTTTAAAAATTTCTTTAGTTTCAAGATTTAGAAAATAACTATTTTTATACCAATTATGCAAATATACCATTCCATCGCCCATATAGCTTAAACTTGTATCTGTATTTTTTAAATATGATACATCAATTCCATTAGACTTCATATTATCATCTTCTGTACTAAATACATATTTATCTTTTCCATCTTTTGTTTTAAACACAACTTGTCCTTCACTTGTCGTGGCTGTATCGTTAAAAACAAATGCAGCTATTAATGGCTCATCATTTAAATTATATATCTTAAAAAAACGGTCTGCTGATGAAACATATTTAGATGTTATTACATTTCCATCATAATCTGTAATAACATAATATCCATTATTATGAGCTGTATCTACCATTTTTTTTATGGCAATTCCATCAAAAAATTCAGTAGGGCACACTTCCCCATATGCATAAGTTTTTATTATTTTTCCTGTTGTATCAAATAAATATGCCTTTCCATCAACGCTAGTATAATAATAATCCTTATATCCACTGTATCTAACGGATTTTACTTCACCTATACTTACAGTGTTATTTTCTGTACTCACATTAGTATTTTTTATTTCTGTAGAAATTGTCTCCCTATTACTTACTGTTTCTCCCGTTTCTACAGTTGGATTATTTTTACAACCTATACTGAGTATAGACATAACCAGCAACATCTGAGTGCATATTATTTGTTTTAACTTCTTTTTCATATGTTTCCACCTCGCGCCAGAATATTTTAACTATATAAGCACAAAATAGCCCATATAGTTTATGTAATATTACCATTTCCGACCATACAATTCAAGTATAATTATATTCTATAGGCAGGTGTATTATGGATTATTATATGATTGGGCAAAAAATCAGAAAATTCAGAAAAGGATGTGGATTATCACAGGAACAACTGGCTGAAAAAGTAGGAATCTCTACAACACATTTGAGCCATATCGAAACAGGAAACACTAAGCTCAGCTTACCGGTATTTGTTGATATTGCGGAGGCTTTATCTGTACAGACTGATGAGCTGCTTTATGACACACCAAGTATTAATCTATCTACCAAAGCAGAAATACTAAATGTTTTGGATTCCTGCTCGACACAGGATTTTTATATTCTTCGAGATATTATTAATGCAACAAAATGCTCACTTGATAAGTATAGAAATTAATTCACTCACAATTAACAAAGAACCGGGCCGCAAGAAAATCCCACAAAGGATTCTCTCCGACCCGGTTCTCTGGCTTGTTTATAGTTTTATTATGATTGTAAGCATATCAGTTATCTGATGTCTTTAATTCTGCGTCTTGATACAACTGCTGCACCTGCTGCCAGGGCAAGTAATGCAGCTAATGAATATACTGCCATGTTGTCTGCATCGCCAGTCTTAACATCTGATACAGATGTATCTGCTGAACCTGAGTCTGATGTACCAGCACCATTTGTATCATCTGTTCTTTCTGAACCTGTACCTGCATCAACCTTTACTAATGCATTGATTGCTGCTGTAAGATGCTCTGTTGCCTCATCAACATCTGCCTGATATTCTGCAACTGCAAGTGCATCGACTGCTTCCTCATACTCAAGCTTCATAGCTGCCCAAGACTCGGCTGTGTAATCAGCTTCGTTAAGTGCATCTGCTGCTGCAATAGCTGCTGAAAGCTTTGATGTATCACTTACAGGTGCTTTAACCTTAACGATATTAGCATCAGTCGCTTCAAAATCAATTGTAGTATCAGTATATCCTAATGCATATACAGTAAGTGACCAGTAACCTGTTCCATCATATCCTGCTGGTAACTGGCAGCGTGCTGAATCTGTAAGTCCAAGCTGGATTCCCATTGACTTATGCATCCAGTTATCTGCAGCAAATTTAGTTCCATATGCAGCAACAGCATTTGTTCTTGTTGCATCATTTCCATAATACGTCCACTTAACAGCCTGCATCATAGCACCTAATGCGCCATAACCATCACCATTAATATCAACTCTTAAGAATTCACCGTATGAACCTGTAGCATCTTTTACTGTAGATGTAATGTTAGCAGCCACACTTATATCCTGCTCTGCAAATGACTTTCCACTTCCAGTCTGTCTTGCAGAGAATGAATATGTTCCATCTGCATTCTTAACTGCTGTCTTAATTCCGTTAGTATCTGCATTAACTGCTGCTGTATACTCATATGAGCTAAGCTTGTTCTCGCCGAATCCACCGTATAACTTCTCGCCATTCTTAACAACTCTGTAATGCTGCTCAAAATCAGCAAGATCAGATGTCTTAACCTTAACCGGAACATACTTAATACCAGTTACATCATAAGAAGAAACTTTAGATGTTGAACCATCTGCATTAGTAATTGTGCCTCTGTTGTATGAAAGCTGTGTACCATCTGTAAGTATCATCTGCTTTCCATCACTGCTCCAGCCGGCAAGCTCATACTTCTTACCATCTTCTGTATCAATTGTTGCCATGCACTGGTAGCTTCCTCTGTGAAGACCATGATTGGTTGTAGCTCTTGTTACTGTATCAAAACCGCCTTTATCGTACTCACCATGTGTATCCTTCTCATTAGATGATGTTACATCTCCTGCGTTATATACGCCCTCGTTAGCCCAGTATTCCTGCCATGTAAGTCCAGCATATACATATGAATACTCATCATCTGCTGCATGTGTATCAGACACAAGAGCTGGAAGTGCTGTAACTGCAAGAACAGTAGCGGCTGCAACAGCAGCAATCTTAGTAAAAATGTTCTTCCTCATAAATCCTCCTTGTTTTGCGAAGCAAAATCCGAACCCATTGGTGAGGAGAGGAATTTTGCCTCCTTATAATTTTTTCTATTACAAATCTGCTCTACTTCTTAGCCGATTTATAAGCATAGTAAAATGCCTTCTTTATGGCATTGCTCGATTTAGTAGCCCCAGAAACACTGTCAACGCCTGATGTACTCTGATTTGCAAGAAGCTGTGCAGGAACCTTTGCATTTGCCATATTAAAATACTGCACATCCTGCGCACCCGCTTCTGATTCAGCAGTAACCGATGTAATCGTATCTCCCAATATGACTATTGTAACCGTTACATTGTAGTTATAAGTCTCACACACAGCGGAACCTGTATAAGTTCCATCTGCTTTAAATTTTGTATTAACCGGTGTATCACTGCCTGAACCGCCGCTCAGCTCTCCACTATTGTCAGAACCATTATCCGGCTGAGCTGACTGATTACCACTGTCAGAACTATTACCTGATGAATTACCAGAAACATTATCCGAACCGGAATTATTGCTATTTCCCGACACTTCATTTCCTACACCACCAGCCTGTGAGTCTGACTGTCCATCTGATGAAACAGATTCTTCCAGACTCTCTTGTGTTGTTCCTTCGGCATCTGTCTTAGCCGTACTGCTCTCAATCTCTTTGACCATTGCTGCAACTGTCTCTTCGTTAAAGAAATCGTTCCATTCCTCATTGTCTTCCGATGCCGACACTGTCTGTCTTCCTGCAAAGCACGACACCGTCATCACTGCACATATAACCAATGCCAGTCCATACAGAACCATCTCTGGTTTCTTACCGTATGCCTTTCCAGCTCTTGCTGCCTTTACTGATACAGCCTTTGCTATTCTCATAGCTGCATAGCCTAGGAAAACTATGCTGTAGATAACTACATTTGCAATATACATGCCAAGTCCAAGTCTCGCATAAGGTATGTTAATGAGCATAATGTGAACATACATAAGACCATAAAACACATATGCTGTGCGCTGTAACTGCTTCCACTTCTTAGCCTGCATCTTCTTTCTTACAGATGGAAAAGATGTAACTGTAAGCACAAGCATTATAGCTATAAGCACAAGACTTATTACCGCAGCTGCAAGCTGTGTGGCTGATAACAGGCTTGTTTTAGTAAATAACATTCTGAAATATGTCATTCCATATGTGAAATTATGACACAGGACAAGTATTGCCGCTGTAATTGACAATTCGCCTCTTATCTTCATAAGCGGTGCAATCAGCTTGTTGCCCTTTGGCAGTGCGCCAGTGTACATTACTACAACAAACATTGCCGTTCCAATCGAGCCTTTTGCAAATATTCCTAATATATTGTTCTTTACAAACAAAGGCATTGGCAGGAACTCAAGCAGGAATACCGCAATAGAGATTACTGCCGCACCTATATAAAATATATTGGCATATTTCTTAAGTGAATCTTTGAGAAAATATATAAATAAAGCTACGATTATAAGTGATATTATTAATAACATGTCTGCTCCTTCAGGTCTGTATATCTTGGTTAGCTGTCTTTAACAAAAGTATATTCATCTATCTTTAATTAGTTTTTGCTAACCGACCTATAGAATATATTTTTCTCACCACATTTGTCAATAAAGACAGTTAATAATAATTCTCATTAAGGCTGTCTGGTAATTATTTCCTTATCCATATCTGTTGAAAATGTTTCTTTGATTCCTTCTGACACATACACTTTACTGCCATCGAAAAGTATCATATCAAAATCTATAGCACCGCTTCTGTAAAGTTCTTTAGCGCCGCCCAGCCCCATTACAAAAAGTGCCGTTGACAATGCATCTGCTGTAGTTCCATCTGAACATACAATTGTAACCGAGGTCAGGTCACTGTCTGAAGGATAACCTGTCTGCGGGGCTATAATATGATGGTATACATGTCCGTCCTGCTCAAAATACCGCTCGTACCCGCCTGATGTAATGACAGCCTTATCCGCCGTGCTTAATATTCCAAGATAACTATTCTCACTGGCAGGATTCTGTATGGCAACTCTCCAGTCTGAACCGTCCGTCTTAGTTCCAAGCACCTGCACATTGCCCCCAAGATTGACAATCCCATGCTCAATGCCGCAATCCTTCATAATCTGGATAACCCGCGAAGATGTGTAGCCTTTGGCTATACCGCCAAGGTCAATGCTGGAACCACCTGTCAGTGCCACCTGCTGCCCGTTTACTGATACATTTGTATAAGAAACTCCCTTAAGTGCCTCTGTAATCTCATTGCTTTCAGGCACTCTGTAATTCTTCGTCGTAAATCCCCACAGCTCCATAAGAGGATATATCGTAATATCGAAAGCCCCATTGGTCTTTTCTGACACCTGCATTGCCCTGTTCATTATAAATGCAGTTTCTTCCGATACTTCTCCGCTTCCATTTTCATTTATCTTAGTAACATCACTGTCCTCATTTCCTACCGAAAACATTGCATCAAGCCGGTTAATCTCCTGAACTGCTTTACTTACTGCTTCCTCTGAATTGCTGCCATATGCAGTAAGCGACATATATGTATCCATTGCAAATATTTCCTGTGTACTCTGGACTGTATCGTCCTTCTCTGGCTTGCTGCCACCACATGCCGTCAAAACAGCCGCTGCAAGAATTGCTGTAATTCCTGCCAATATATATTTTCTGATATTATATTTCATGCTTTTAAGTTTTATCCTCCATCTTATACTGGTTAGTTCCATAAAACTTTATAGCATAATAATCAAAATGTCAATCACATACGGTCACACATTCACCACGCAAAAACACCCGCAATATAATTGCGGGTGCTCCTGTAAAGAAAATTCTTATGAAATTAGATATCTTTTCTTCTTCTCATGTATACTGCTGCCATTCCAAGTAAGCCACTAAGTCCTGCTGCCATTAATGCTGCATACATTCCTGTATGACTCATATCACCAGTCTTGACTGTTGTGTCTGCTCCTGTTGATGTTCCTGTTGAATCATCAGGTGTCTCGGCAGGATTCTCGTTATCTGATGGATTTCCTTCAACATATTCAGGGTTCTGGTTATTCTCACCTTCCCATGTAACATTTAAGTTATGTAGCATTGTTGTGTTCTGCCATCCGCCTGCGCCAAGTGTTCCTGCATGCTGGATTGCAACTCCGCCAAAGCTGTTAGCTTCAATATCTGCTGTAAGGTCAACCACATGTGGATATCCCTTAGCTGCCTGGTCTGCAAGCTGTTCTGTTGGTGTCTCAACATGTGCTGTGAGCTTATTGCCTTCAGCCTTTAAGCTGATTGTACAGCCTGTTGCATAGCAGCTTGCGATAACTTCATCAGAAATCTCTGTTACTGTTCCATTGTCATATTTTACAAGTACAAATGTTACGGCATTAGATGAAGCCTTTGTTCTTACTATTCTTAATCCGTATCCTGTAAGTGTTGATGTATCGAACTTAAGAAGTACATCCATATACTGTCCTGCACTACCAAATCCCTGACCTGCTGTCTTGGCTGGGTCAACTACAAGCTTAAGTGACATGTCACCATATGTTCCTTCAACTGGTGTATACATAAGTCTTGCGCCCTGTGTACCTTCATATAATCCAGCGCCTACACAGCCGTTACCTGTTGTTCCATATTTCCAAGGTTCTTCTGTATCAGCTCCCTGCCAGCTTCCAAAACTTTCTGTATCTGCCGGACGGTTATAATCTACTGTCCAGAAGCCAGCTTTGATTTCTGACTGCTTTACATTAGGGAAGTTAGAGAAATCTGTAGCAAAGTTCTTGCTTCTTACATCTTTCACTCCGATTGCCTTGTCATATACTGTATTTACCGGTGTTCCATAATCACTTCTGATGTTCTTAGATTCTACCTTAGCCATGATGTAATATCCTACATCACCTGCTGTTAACTTATATGTATACTCTGGTGAATCATTTCTTGTTACTGCTACAAGTATAGGATTGCTGCCCTCTGCATCTGTACATCTGTACCATGAGATTGCAGACATGTCTTCTCTGCTTCCTAAATCAAGTGAGTAATCTACTTTAAGACTTCCCTGTCCGTCATTAGTAATAACTGGTGCCTTTGTAAATGCTGGTGCTTCAATCTTGCTTGGCTTTACAGTAATTCCAACTGCTGCTTCAAGACCTGACTCTGTAGATGCATTTATAATGACCTTCCTAGCTGCATCATCATTATTAGTACCTTCTACTTTGCATGTTCCGTCACCATTATCTGTTAACTTAACATATGCCTTATCTTCGTCTGATACGCTGTATGTTATCTTCTGTGTTGTATCATTAGTTCCATAGAAATAGTTAACTGTTCCTCCTATTGAAGCTGTTTCCTTTCCAGATTCAATCTCTGTGACATCTGATGTTATTGAAAGCTGTGTTGCAACTGTGTCCTGTCCGGCTGCTTTAATTACATCCTTAACTCCTAATGGATCCCAGTCGTCACTGCCCTTTAAAAGATTGTATGTGTTGTAATATGTCTTACCACCTGACACAACCTTGTAGGCATCAAGTACTGACTTGCCTGTCATATCAACGGTTTCTTTAGCACCCTCGCCACCGATTGTAATGCTCTGTCCATTATGAATTATGTTGCTCTGATAACACTTTAATGAAGTTGATGGTGTTTTAGTCCATCCAATTGATATAGGTACACTTAAATTACTGTTATATACACAGTCTACTGCGGTAATTGTGCCACCTTCCTTAGTAAAGAACTGTGTAGGTTCGGCTTCAACATTTAATATCTTACAATTAAATGTACAACCTAAAAATGTTGAACCTGTACCATATGATGAATATAATGGTCTGTTTCCGTAGAAATCAAAATCGCATCCTACATATACAGCATTTGCATTAAGGGCATCATCTGTACTTTCAAAATGACAGTTGTTATAAAGACTTCTTGATGCTCCATTTATTGGGTCAAGATTAAGTCTGCTTATAAAGTTACAGTTATCTGCAAACATCTTGTCTCCAGAAACATCAGCAAGCTGTGCCTGTGTGATTGTCTCTGTTCTCTTTGCCTGATTAAGCTCACTCATAAGCGGATAATCAAGGTCAACGCTGCAATAGTTACCTATTGTTATGTTCTTAACTGTAAGTGCACCGCTGCAGTTGAATCTGAACATAGTATAGTTACCGTTAGAGGCATGTGACTGTCCTCTGTTTCCGGCTAGCACAACATTATCAGGATTTCCTGTAAGACCTTTGATAGTAAGATAATCTGAATTAACAACCATTCCATAAGGTACTGAATATCCCTCGGTCTTCTGTACTGTATCTGTTGCTGCCGGATCATCAATCCAGTATACATATGGTGCAACATATACTGTCATTGGTTTGTCTGCTGTTCCATTCTTTAATGCATCTGCTGACAATGCCTTAGTAATATCGTTATATACATATGGGTACTGGGCAGCAAGCTCGTCTGATAACGAACCATCAACATATATGGCTGTCTCCGACAACTGGATTGTCTCGCCCTGATACTTAATGTAAGTTCCACCGAATTCAACCGGATCAGAACTGTCCATTGGTGTGTAACCTTCTAATGTTTTGTTAATGTCTTTTACTGCTGAATACCTTGCAGTTTTTACTCCTGTTTCCTGTGCAAATGCATAGTATCCCTGTAATGGAGCTAAGTTGCCTGCAACAAGAACGCCTGTCATGACACTTACGGCAACAGAAGCAATAATTTTGTTTCTTCGTATCATATTATTCCTCCTTATATTAAATTGTTTCTGCTTCTTAAGATGCTTTCATTATATTCACATTGTATTTTTATTGATACAAAAAAACAGCACGAAATCTTCCAAAATCAAAAAAATATGTAAAAAATCAGTAACATTTTCTCTATAAACGACCTATAATCAGTATATGATTTTGCTTCGTAAGATATTATTCATATACCAAGGAGACGGCAATGTACCATTTTATTAATGACAATTTCCACACGGATATTGCTACTGTGCCACCATCTTATAAGATGAAACATTTTCATGAACATAACAGATGGGAGCTGATGTTTATATATTCTGGTTCCTGCACCCTTTATGTAGGTGATGAAATATATATGTTAAATCCGGGCGGACTTGCTCTTATCCCACCAGACATGGCGCACATGACTACTTACCTCGCCGGAAGTGACCATACAAGATATGTGTTATATTTTAATAATGATGATTTAAAGTGGATTGCTGATGATTCTTCTCTGGATATAGAAAGCATTTTCCATAAACATCCTGTTGTCCATATACCAGAAAGACGACTTGATTATATATCATCAATTATCCAGAAGATTTCTTATGAACACAATGGTGTCGATAGTCTGTCTTTATCTTTCGTACATTCTTATTTTCATGAACTTATACTTTTTATTCTGCGCTGTCAGATGTATGAAGATAATGTTATTACGAAAATGGATACAGGTAATGAACTTATCCAGAAGGTTATTGAATATATTATCGAGAATTATCACAATGACATAACTATGGCTGCTACTGCAGAACTATTTAATATGAGTGAATCGAGCCTTTCCAAGAAATTTAAGGCTTTTACAGGCTTCAGATTCAGAGAGTATCTTATTAATGTAAGAACGCACGCAGCAGCAGACCTTTTAGTCAACACCAGCCTCTCTATTACTGAGATTGCTGACAAATGTGGTTTCGCCGACAGTAATACTATGGGCGGCACATTTAAAAAAATCATGGGCGAAGCGCCCGGAAGCTACAGAAAGAACCATTAATTATATTTTTTTAGAACGGAGGTTATTATGGCAGATTTTATTTTACTTAATGAAGATTTCTCTGATTTCCCTATTGGTGAATTTCCTTATGATAAGAATCATTCGGCAATGGGTGAGTATCATTTTATCCATTATCCTGGATATTATGGTAAATGGTATGACCCGGTATGCAACCACGTTTATAACGGTCAGGGGGCTTCCTGGATTATTTCTGAATATAATGGAAAACATTTTATGGAGCAGATGCGTATCCGCAATGACAAGCCACACCGCACATTTCCTATGCTCACAAGCGGTGACAGATTCTGGCGCGATTATACTATAACTGCAAGTGTGCGTATGTTTACTACCAAATGGGGCAATGCCGGCATTGGTTTTTGTTGTCAGAACTCTGCTAATCTTCTTGTCCTTGTTTTTGAAGAGCATGAGTTAAGACTTGAGTATCGTCATAAGGAGGAGGTTACTGTACTCGATTCTGTACCTTTTGATTACAACTGTGATGATACTTATGTACTTAAGGCTGAGATTAAAGGCAGCCATGTTATATGCAGTGTTGATGATAAGGTTTATTTTGACCTTGACACTGAATATGCAAGACAGGGTGGCAAGGTTGCCATTACTGCAACTATCCCAACACAGTTCGGTTTTGTAAATGTTACTACTTCTGAAAGTACTGCTGCTTCTATTGATGCTGCAAGAAATGCTTATAAAGCTGAATGTGAAGATGCACAAGCACATTATCCTAAGATGAAGCTTCTTAAGAAAATTGACCTCAAAGGCTGCGGCACCGGAAGACAGCTTCGTTTCGGTCATCTTCTTGGCAATGGCGAGTATCAGATGGTTATGGCTCAGTGCCAGAAAAGAGTAAACCGTGATGCTTATGGAACAATCAGCTGTCTCACCGCATTTGACCTTGATGGCAATATATTATGGCAGCATGGTGAACCTACTGATAATCACGACATTGGAACTATATCAGCTGACATGCCTATGCAGATATATGATATTGACGGTGATGGCTTTGATGAGGTTATTACAGCCAAGAATTTTGAAGTGCTGATTCTTGATGGCAAAACAGGTGAAGTGAAGAAACGTGCCAAAACACCTTTCTCTACACCAGAAGAGGACGGAACTATTATCGGTGTTCCTGATAAAATCTACGCATTTGACAGAATTAATCCTGATGGTATGCGTATATGTAATTTCCGTGGTCTTGACAAGCCACGCGATATTCTCATTAAGGACCGTTATTGCAGAGTATATGCACTTAACGATGACCTTGAGGTTATGTGGCATTTCCAGAGTGATAAGAATACCGGACATTTTCCTTTTGCAATTGATATTAACGGGGATGGACATGATGAACTTTTAGTTGGTTATAACATGCTTGACTGCCATGGTAATAAAATGTGGACTATGCCTGTTAATGAAGACCATATTGATGAGATTGTTCCAGGCAGATTCGAATCAGGACCGCACAAAGGCACTAAATTCTTTGCCTGTGTTGCAGGAAAGGAAGGCTTCCTGATATCTGATTTTAACGGAAAGCTTCTTAAGAAGGACGGCATAGGTCATGCACAGCGTGTAAGTCTTGCTAATTATCTTCCTAACCGCCCGGGCTATGAAATGGTTGTTGTTAATTTCTGGGGACACCAGGGAATTATTTATTTCTATGACAGCGAGGGTAATCAGTTATGGGAAATGGAAAACGAGCTTAATGGCAATCTCTTAACTCCTGTAAACTGGACAGGCGACGGTCAGGACTTCATCCTTCTTAATGCTGATATAGAGCGCGGCGGAATGATTGACGGCAATGGTATTCAGGTTGTTAAATTCCCTGATGACGGTCATCCTACCATGTGTGCTGAAGCTGTAAACCTCTACGGCGATGCCCGTGATGAAATTGTCACATGGGATTATGATTCTATGTACATATATACACAGGATGATGCACCTAAGGACGATGTATATGCACCTTTCAAGTATCCTGATTATAATGCTTCTAATTACCGCGGAGAGTATTCTTACCGTGAGAAGTGGTGGTAAAATTAAGACTATAAATGACCAGCAGGGTTGCAGAGTATATAACACTCTGCAACCCTGCTGTATAATTAGTCCATCAACATTGAATGAGTTTTTTCTCCAGACAGTAATGATACACTCCGTCTTCTTCAACTGATTTACATATGACATCCGCTCTTGCTTTGACTTCATCAATGGCATTCCCCATTGCCACACCTGTACCAACAGCTTCTAACATTTCAATATCATTTCTACCATCCCCAAAAGCAATCGCCTCATCTTTCGATAATCCATAATAACTAAGCACTGCATTTACCGCATTTCCCTTACCACAATTCAATGGAATAATATCTGCTGCTTTATCCCACCATGCAGTTATCTGGGTATCTTCAGTTCCCTGGAGTATCTGGGCATATTCTTCTTTTCTGCACGCACACATAATCTGGTAAATATCTTCTTTACATAACTCATCAAAATTATCTGCAATTGTCAATGTTTCATTTCCAAATTTAAAGTACTCTTCCAGATGCTCATCTGTGCCATTCGTAACAATAAAATGCTCATTGCTGATTGCAGCTGCTCTGTTCATTTTATTAAGATTTTGAATTATTTGATGTTTATCATTATTATTCAAGGGATTTCTGAAAATAATCTTTTCTCCAGCCATTACATATGAACCATTAAATGTTAGAAGCACATCAAATGTAATATCTTTGAATTTAGGAATTGAAAGATAGCCTCTGCCAGTTGCCATACAAAGCAATATTCCATTCTGGCGAAGAGAATTTAACGCCTTAACTGTTTTATCTGTCGGTTCTTTATTTCCCATTTTCAACAATGTTCCATCTATATCGAAAAATGCTATTTTAATCATATATGGCTCTCCTGTACTGTATAATATAATACATTATTAAAACGTTCTCTTATCTTTTCTATGTTCTCTTTCAATATTTCTATAAGTATACAGCTTCTCTTTTTATTTAAAGCAGCTACTCCTACCGCTCCACTACCTGCAAATGAATCTAATATTATTTCACCTTCATAAGTAACATATTCCAATATTTCTTCACAAAGTTCAACTGGTAATTCACTCTGATGTATTTTATTCTTCCTTGCGACTGGTTGAATATCAAACATAGTCGGCAACATACCATTACAACCACTCATATAATGTTTTTCACCTGTCATATCAGATTTTTTCTTATCAAATCTCATATTTCTCGCTTTACCTTTTGAAAAAATCATTATATCCTGTGTATTTTTTGCCTTTCTCCCTGTATTACTAACAAAAGTCCCCTTTTTCCATGGTACTTTAGAATAATAAATAAGTCCTGCTTCTTTTGCATACTTTTTAATTTGGTATAAATACTCATAATTATTCTCATTCTCGGCTGGTAAAACCTCAACCAAAAAACAGCCGTCTTTTAAAACTCTAGCCTTTTCCTTAAAATCCTCTAATGTATATCGAAAACAATCATATGATGCAAAAGCCCTTGTTCCGCCTTTATTTGATTTAATATCTAACCATGGATGATCTGTTAATATACAATCGATACTGCCATCCTTTAACATAGATAAATCTCTTCCATTGCCTTCTATTAGCACACATTGTTCATTTTTGTTGTCAATTGTCCGATAGACGCCTTTGGCCACTCTTTCGAATTTAATACCTATTTTCTCATAGATACGGGCCCTTACGGTTTCTTGTGGCTTATCAGGATTTTTTTGATATGCATCTTGCAATGAAAAGCTTTCACAATCTTTAAAACAATTAAATAATTTTTCTACTAATGTCATTTTGTATATCCTCCTTCAATTTGGATCTTGATCCTAACATAGGAAGTACACAAATAAAAGTACTAATTTTATATTATAATTTTTCTAATAAAACAATACTTTCTTTTTCATATTGTTTTGCTAAGCTTTCATATGAAATAAATTTTATATTTTTTCTAATAGAATCATATATCGTTGATGAAATAGTATCATTAAAATAATTTCTTCTCTTTTCATCTGCTATTATGAAAAAATCAGCTCTAAAATCTTGTAACTCATAAAATTTATTTAAAGAATTTTTTATATTAGTTGTATGTTCTATTTCGTAAAAACCACATGGCATTAATCTCTCATTAAACCATATAACATCTACTGTTTTTGCATATCGAAGTAAGTTATTATATGTAAATTGTGGCATACTATCTAATGTTGTCAACTCGCTAAGTTGTTTCTCTAAAAATTTTTTATTTTTATCCTGTGAAGGAATATATGTATCATATTTCTTAATATTTCCGATATTAACCACAATACCCTGATAATATGAATGTGTAAATCTATCATCAGATTCAAAATCATGCAAACATATTTCCAAACGCTTTAAAACTTTTTCGCGCATTTTTTCTAATGCCCATAATCCAGCCTTTATTTTAAAAAATTCTTTATTTTCCTGTACAATTCTCCTAATTGTTGCATCTGGAGTTTTAGTTCCCCAACTTGAAGTATCAATAATTCTATTTAACTGTTGAAGTGTTGCATATCCACCATTTTTTTTCATTGCAACAATAACCTGATCCTTTTGTGTCATAAATTTCCCCTTATAATTTCATTTTTCACTATATCATGCACAATTTTACATTCGGATATATTCACTATTCATCTTAAAACAACATTCACATAGCTTTGCTTTCTATTCTGCATATTTTCTATCTCCATTTGCATATTCGATATATGCAGCCTTTTTTTCTTTATCATAACCTGCTATCGGTTTTTTACAGATTTTAGCCTTATTTATCGCTGCCTTAACTACTTCAACTGCCCTTCTATCCATCTCACTATCTGAGGCACTGAGTATTTCTTTTTCTTCTTGACGAGATATAACTTTTATTATTCTTCCATTTTTCGTACTCACTGTTGTCATTAAAAACATCCCTTTCTAAAATAGATATAGCATAATTATTATATGATTAAAACAACAATATTCTTCTTTATTTATTGTACCACAGTTCTCGCACAAAAACACCCCAGGACAAAAAGTCCTGAGGTGTAATATACTTTTCTGAAACATCGTAAGACGCTGTGAATTGTGAAATTGATTATCTCTTTGAGAGCGTTTGTATATCATGAAAAGCCTATAAATAGGGGATTTATGTATGACATTGTTGCATATGTGTTGTATGCTGGTGACTGCCTACACATTCCCAGAGCTACTCATTACTTTATTTAAGCAATCTGTAATTATTCAATATAGACAATCGTTCTAAATTATTTACCACTTAATATTTATATCTAATCAAGTTGCTCAAACAATAAATCTACATATTTCTGACCAATTAAATATTCTAACAGTGCTTTTCTCCTATGAAAACATCCACTAATATAATTAGGATATACGCAAATCAACATACTATCAAAATACTTAAATACCCTTTTCATTCTATTATAGTATTTAGGTCTTTCATTGAGTCCACTTTTCTTATGAATACATTCATCAAATACATAAGATAAATCATTTTTTATAATATCGCTTCCATGTACATATCCACACGCAACAGTATATTCACTTTTTACAAGAGAAAACTCGCTTTCTTCAAGCTTTAATTCATCAGCTTTTTTCTTTAATATCTGAAAAGAATTATCTGTTATATGATCATTCTTCACATCTATATTAGTAATTAATCGTGTGTAATTTTCTATTATTGATCTCTCGTTTAAATACATATATCTTACATCAGATTTTAATATTGACTCTATGTAATAATACAAATCTGAAATTAGAACCCGAAAGTAAAATACATTTGTATCACACATATATAAATACTTAAAAAAAAGAATATGCTTAGATATAACTATAAAAAAGGATTCATCATCGGGCTTTATATTTAAACTATATCCTTCTAAAACATTTATTTCAGTTATAAACTTTTTTATTTCTACTTTGCACGATTCAACTTCATTATAAGTCATATCCTCTTTCAAATGCTTCACCTACTCTATACTAGTCTGCTCATTTTTAATTTGTTCTATTTTTGAATTAATGAAATTCAACAATTTATCCTTATTTTTAAATTCATTCTGGCACACCATTATTCTACATATATGTGCCACAATCATTGTACGTGATTTTAAAATATAATCTTTAAATTTTGTATCAAAGATTTCTTGTATAAATGCTGATATATCACTATTTCTTTTAAATATTTCTTTTGAAAATATCAATTCTGTCACTATACCTATTAACTTATAATTAGAGACATTTTTGTTTTTTAACTCATTTCTAAATAATATTAAATTATCGTACATATCATGACTCCTGTTCTATTAATTTTATTCTTCTTAAAAGTTCAACACTAATAGCTTCCATATCTTCTCTTGCCCTCTTATACTTTGTTGGTAATGACCCTGAAGCACCAACCTGTATATCATTTACTATCGTACTATGTGTATCAAAAATATCAATATCATTAACTGTTTTTTTACTTTCAAAACTATCTTTTATCTTTTGCTGCTTAACTGACATATTAGTATTTACCATAGTATAAACTAACCCCAAACATCTCAGTTTAATACGCTCTTCTCTAATCAAATTAGTTACCGCTTTTTGCAAAGAATCTATACCTACAATAGAATATCTATCTATTCTGTTTGGAATAAGATAATAATCAGATGCCATTAATGCACTATCTGTGTAAATTGTTAAAGTAGGAGGACAATCAATAATAATATAATCATAATTTTTTATCAGTTTATTATCTTCAATAAAATTGCGTATTCTTCTCACAAACGTATGATCACTTACTTTATTAACCAAAACAAGATTTAAATCTCCACATAAAATATCTAAGTTTTCTTTTAAATTAATAATAAGTTCTTCCGCTTTAGGTGTCTCATAGCTATGCATCATACTTGTTTGTGGTTTAAACAATTTGTATATTGTTTTTTCATTATTCAGTATATGCTCTGTATAATAATCACTTTCTTCATTTTTAAAATCACATTTATATGCATCTATCATTGCCTGTGTAGCATTAAATTGTGGATCTGCATCAATTAATAAAATATTGTATCCCTGTGTAGCTAAAATATCTGCAAGACCAATACTTAATGTTGTTTTACCAACTCCTCCCTTCATATTAATCACTGAAATAACATTTCCCATTCCGCTCTTCCTTTCTAAAAGTATTTTTGTTAATTAACTTAATATACATTTGTACATATAGTTATCATCGTTACTAATATTACAGAAACAACTGTATCAACTAATGTTATTATTGCTTGCTGTACTGTCCTTTTTTCTCTTTATGTCACAACCAATTCAATGCTTTCTCTTTTACTTTCGCATACCATTCCTTTTCATCAACAGAATTTTTAGCCTGCTCTAAAGAATATTCAAATATACTTTTTACCTGTTGTGGATTAGGCACATAGCCTGCATTATATGACTGTTCTACCATATTAATAAATACATCCAATTCCAAAGGTACAATAACAGACTTTCCTCCATAAAAAGCAATATTCATAGTATGCAATGCATAAAAATATGCAATACAAGACTCATTAATTTTAGGAGCTATAAATAAACAATAAGCATCCTTTCCTGTCTCCTTCTTTAACTTTGCTAGATGTCTAGATACAGGCTCACCTTCTGTTTCATATTGTTTTTGTCCCGACTGCATTGTCACCTCTACAGCAAGTCCAAAATTGCCATAATCACATACAATATCAGCCATATTTCCAGCAGCCGTAGACATTGGTTGTCCTTTATCATCAAGCTTTAAATTAGCTTTAATATCTCCTCCATCTAACATTGTCATTGCTCTCCAAGTATTCCATTCGAGCATTAATGGAGCATCATATAACACATTATTTTTTATATCATCAAATGTATCCATTACATCTGCATAATTTTTATATTCCTTAAGTTCTGTTATCTGTTTACTTATAATCTGTTTTTTCTTGTTTGCTATAGCATTTTCAAGAATATCTTTTAATTCATTAGTTGTATGTTCTTCTAACTTCTCACTCTTTCCTGTTACTTCTTTTACCTGCTCTATTAATCTAAATCGATTATCACTATATAATTCTGGAACTGAACCGTCAAATAAATACTTTTTATAATTATTTTCATCATCTATATATACTGGTTTTCTATCAACCATCGATAAGAAAAACTCAACTTCTTTACGTTTTTCCGGCATAATTGATATTGAATGTCCCCTCTGAGATATTTCAACCATCCCTGTTGCTCTTAAATACCTAAAACAAGCATCTGCATAATCTCTAAGGTTTCGTGATTTTGTTGTTACAAACTTATCTATTGATTTATCTCTTGATTCTCTGGTCTTAGTATTCCCATCATTAATATCATCTGCATAGATTTTTTCTACTTGTTCTTTTAGGTAATTCCCTCTAAATGCTTTATAGCTTAACTTAGCATAAAGTTTCATACGTCTAAAAGTTTTTATCTCAGCTACAATACTGTCGAATTTATTATAGTGGGTTAATTGCATCCCAAATATCATTAATTCATCAAAACTTATCGTACCCAATTCATATATTAACCTAAAAATCTCAAGATATGGTTTTACGCAAAATATTCCCTTAAATTCCTCTGGTTCCCTATGATAAGGTGAAGGTAATTGAAATTTCAGCAACTGCCTAAGTAATACCTCTTCTGTACGTTTCTCACTTATAAAATTTTCACCCGCTTCTGTAAGATTAATATGTGGCTTCAAATCTACAAATCCTAAAGCTTTTGGTGCTCTATTAATTCTATCTCTTGCACTAAAAGCCAAATCTTTTTCTGAGCCTTTACCATCAAAGTCATTCCCCTCAGCAAGCTTTTTGATAAACTCAACTTGTGTTTTTGTATTCCATTTTTTACCTTCAAAATTATTATATAGCACTTGTATTTCTGGAATCATTTTTAAAGGTGTTCTTGGAGATGTTGTAAAAAATAATGTTTTACTTTTTAAATATGCCACTTTTTCTACCTCCTCTAATAGTTCGTAACAATTATATGTTTTGCATCCGCTTTAAACCTATTTCTTATATTTACAGCATATGATTTATCATATTCTTCAACAATGTATTTCCCATATAATTCCTCTGTTAATGCTGTTTTTCCAATTACTAGCATTGATTTACACGAAAGATTTGCAAAATCATTTGCCAATCTTCTGTGCTCATCTTCCCCAAATCCGTCTCTATATGCTTCATTACCATAATCACTAAATACGCAATCATATGGCGGATCCAAGAATATAAAATCATTGTTTCCTGCCATATTGAATATTTCTGAATAGTCATAATTATAAATCTCTGTTCTTTTTAACAATTCATAATGCTTATCCGTAATTAATTTTGTATTTAAATTTTTATATCTTCCAAACGGAACATTATACTCATTTTTTGCATTGTATCTAATCATACCTGAATATGCAGTCTTATTAATAAAGAAATAAACTACAGCCTCCAAATATTCACTCTCTATCTTATGATTAAACATATCTCTAATCTTATAATATAATGCTTCATTTTTGTTTTCCACTCTTTCTTCTGGATGTTTCTTTTTCAATCCCTCATACTCTTTTTGATTTTGCTCATATACCATTTGAAGCTCATCTAGCTGCTTTCTTACACTAGGATACTCTTCCTGCATTTGTTTATAAAATGAATATAATTTCGTGTTAACATCATTTATTATTGCATTCTGTGGTTCTAAATAAAAATATAAAGCACCACCACCAAAAAAAGGTTCAATATATCTATTGTAATTCTCTGGCATATTACTAATAAAATGTGATATTTCTTTCGATTTACCACCTCTATACTTAATCATTGGATTCATAATGATTTCCTCCTTGTAGACTCAACCATAATAATTATACAGTAATTTTTTTCTTTTTACTATCAATTTTTATGTCCGAAATATGTTATTTAAAAATGTCTGTTTTATTTAAAGATATTGCATTGTTTAACATCTTAAATATTTTTATCTCCCCTCATACACCATCCACAATCTCCTCTGTTCCGCTCCAATCCTCAATATCGCCTGCAAATCTCTTGCCATTGCCTCAACATTAGCATCCATCTGTTCAACAGTACCAGTACGATTACCTGCTGTAATCTCCCATTGAACGCTCTCTTTAGAGTAATATTCCTTAGTCTCCACATTCATATATCCATGCACCGCATATGAATAGCCATCGATTTTCTCTAAAAATACTGGTGCTACTTCTCCTTCAGAGATTTTCCACCTCATAAGCCTTGGAAACCAGCATAATCCTTCTTTTATCAGTTCCTTGAATGTCTCCAGCAACTTTCCTATCTCATAAAATATTCCTCTGAATAAGTTTCCTGCTTCTATCACCTTATCTGTTTCAACCTGATTAGCATATTCTTCTATTGTCGGAACGAATAATCTGAATGATGATCCAAAAGCATTGATCTTATCAAGCAATTCTGCTGCTTCATTTGCTTTGACCGTCACGCTTGCAATCTCTTGTCTTACCGATTGAAGTTCTGAACGCTTTTCATTTAATTCCTTAGTCTGTCTACGGTCCAATTCCTTATAAGCAATTTGTAAAGCAAGCATCATCGTGGCCTATTTACTGTCTGTTGCACCGCTTGTAGAAACGCGCAAAAAATGACATTTCCCAGTATCACTACTGAAAAATGTCCTATACATATCAATATATTTGTTGCATATGTGTTGCATTCGATGTAAATTCCAGCACATCTGACAACTTTCCACAACCTCTGTAACCCTTGAAATATGGGTTTTTCTTGATATATGCGTTCCTGAAATCCTATCTCCATGAGAGCGTTTGTAGAGCGTGAAAATCCCATAGATTGGGAATTTGTGTCTGGTAGTGTTACATATCTGTTATGTGCGTAGCACTACCCACACATTCCCAGAACTGCTCATTACTTTATTGAAGAAAGAATATTATTCCATCTCAATGCCAATGTTATTAAATGTGTCGACTTCTAAATCCGCAAGTATCCATATTAACTCTAATATATCAACCATCCGCAACAAATGCTTACACCGCCGTAATACTAGCATTTTTAATTTTAGTCTCTGATAGGTTTTCATTCCACCTGACTGTACATTCTGTTTCATAATGATATTTTATAAAATCAATTTGAGCTTTGACCCGCACTTTTGCCCCTTCCTTATTAAGGCTTAGAATCTCAGATGATATCCATTTAAACTTTGCCTCTTCATCAGATGGCCACTCAACATTGAGAGACGGTTCTTGTTTATAATTATTTTCTACTGCTGCTTGACTTTCTAATGGAATACGATTGGACTTTTTAGTGGTGTGAGAACCGCTGGAAGTCCAATCGAAGAAAGTTAAATTTTTTCAATTACTCTCTAGTTGAAAACATAGCGTAAATAACTGGCAGAAATATAATTATGAGTTGTAATGGTGAATCTTTCATTATAATTCCATATGCAAATATAATAACCAGACAGGCAATACTTACATATATTCCAATCTTACTCTTGTATATGTACACAATCAATGAAACTGCTGACACAACCAGTAATAACACAAATACAATTCCATATAATGTAACACTTACTGAATGAACATTTCTTTTAACAATCAGGCTTCTTATGGTCAACCCACTCATAGCCAGCGATAAAATCACAGCTATATAGACACTTATCCTCGTACTCAGCTTATATTTTTTCATCTGTTAAATCCCCCTTGTATACTTCTACACTGTAAACGATATCCATGAATCCTGACAATACTTACTATAAGCAGTGCCAATACTACAATATAAATAATCAGGCTCATCATTACCGTGTCAGGAACTTTAAAATTAACAAATGCTATAATCAAGGCAAACACAATGTCGGCAGCAGCTATAAAATACCATTTATGTATATTCCGTTTATAATCTTTAATAAGTTCATTACTATTCATTCCCTTATCATTATAACCAGCATCAAGTTTATAAATGTTAATTGGCATTCTCTCATCATTCATTACTAATCCCTCCGCAAAAAAACTGCTTAGTTACATATGTATTATACATTATTAATTTGTCGCTTTCTTTATAAAAAATATCACTTTACAATTAGAATTTAAGATATTATGCTATTTTTATATTTAATATCATTAGAAGGAAGTAAAATACATGCCAAGACCTATAAAAGACGGTAATAATTTTGAAATAAACAGAAGTATCGTTTATAACGGAAAAGATATTAATTTTCATATGCCATCAATGAGTGCATGTATAAAACATTATGAGATTGGTTTTGAGATATCTGGCAGTCATCATGTATACTCAACTGATGGAGAGTGGGATATTCTCAGAGGATATGTTGGAACAATGCCTCTTGGATTACATCACCAGACCTTTTATACCAGCAATGAAACGCATAACAGCATACTTATTAAATATTCATTTGATATAGCTGATTATATAAAGTCAGAAATATCTGCTGTTGCATTTAACAGATTCTACGCTGAAAAATACCACATTCTGAATCAGGAAGACCAGCAAGTTGTCCGGAATATTTTTGAAAAGATGCTGACTGAGTATAATATTAATTCACCATACTCAGATTCTAAATTAAAGGCATTGCTTACATACTTAATTATATTTATTATTGAGCATGAGTTATCTCATGATATAAACGGCAGCCAGGGCAAGAAAATAAACAAAAATATCAATGATGTTATGAGATATATAGACTCTAATTATATGACTGATATAAATGTGGATAATATTTGTAAATTATTTAGCTTTTCCAGCTCTCATTTTTCAAGGCTATTCAAACAGAATACAGGAGAAGCTTTTTCAAGATATTTATCCAAGGTAAGATTAGAACATGCTATAGTTTTACTGTCAAATACTGACAAACCAATAGATCAAATTGCATATGAATGCGGATTTAAAAGTACCAGCTACTTTAGTTATGCATTTAAAAAGGAGTTTCTTGTTTCGCCACTTAAGTATAGGATGCAGATGAAGGGTTAATGTAATTAATGTCAAAAAACACCCCAGAACCGAAATTCTGGGGTGTAACATACTTTTCTGAAGCGCAATAAGACGCTTTGGATTGTAAAGATTATCTCTTTGAGAACTGTGGAGCACGACGAGCTGCCTTGAGACCGTATTTCTTTCTCTCCTTCATTCTTGGATCTCTTGTTAAGAAACCAGCCTTCTTAAGTGATGGACGGTACTCGTCTGAATCAACCTGAAGAAGTGCTCTTGAGATACCATGTCTGATAGCACCAGCCTGACCTGTGTATCCGCCACCGTGTACGTTAACGATTACATCGAACTTGTCAGCTGTCTCTGTGAGAGCTAATGGCTGCTTTACAACAACCTTAAGTGTCTCAAGACCGAAATACTCATCAAGTGATCTCTTATTTATTGTGATATTACCTGTACCTGGTACTAAATATACTCTAGCAATACTGCTTTTTCTTCTACCTGTTCCGTAGAACTTTCCGTTTGCTTTCTTAGCCACTGTTAATTCCTCCTTATATGTGTCCTTATATTAAAACTTTAATACTTCTGGCTTCTGAGCTGCCTGCTCATGATCTGGACCAGCATAAACATGAAGCTTTGTGAACATCTGACGTCCTAAAGGTCCCTTTGGAAGCATTCCCTTAACAGCAAGCTCGATAACCTTCTCAGGCTTCTTTTCCATCATTTCCTTAAGTGTTGTTTCCTTTAAACCACCAACATAGTCTGAGTGGCTGTAGTAAACTTTCTGGTCAAGCTTCTTTCCTGTGAACTTAACCTTATCAGCGTTAATTACGATAACATTGTCACCACAGTCAAGGAATGGTGTGTAAGTTGGCTTATTCTTTCCTCTTAACACAGCAGCAACCTGTGATGCTAAACGACCTAATGTATAATCTGCAGCATCTACTACATACCATTTTCTTTCGATTGTAGATGCACTAGCCATATAAGTTTTCATTAGTTTTCCTCCTGAAATATTGCTATAATGCTTAATTATTAATGTATATAAATGTCTCTCCGGGGCATTGGTGAAACACTTAAAACCTTAATTATAGGCGCACTTATCACGCCACATTTCTGAATTATATAACACATAACCACGTGTGTCAATATACTTTTGCAAATGTTTTATCCAAAAAAGTTATCCACATCAGACAACCCTTGCATCATCATTATCCACATATTCAATGCCAACAAGTGTAAGTCCCTGTGAAGGAGCAGTCTGCCCTGCAACAGTCCTATCCTTTGCCTCTAACATCTGCTTCACATATTCAGGCTTGAATCTTCCTTTTCCTACCTGAATAAGCGTGCCTGTAATAATTCTTACCATGTTGTATAAGAATCCATTTCCTTTAATACGGATTATTATCTCACTACCTTCCTGCAGAACCTCAAGTGAATATATAGTCCTGACAGTCGATTCTGCCTGAGTTCTCACACAGCAGAAGCTTTTGAAATCATGTTCACCAACAATATATACGGCAGCTTCTTTCATCTTTTCAATATCAATACTGCCTGCAACATGCCATGTGAAATTGCGCTTCTGAGGCAACGGAACAGCAGTATTAAGTATGCGGTATTCGTAAGTCTTTCTTGTGTTACAGTGCCTTGGGTGAAAATCTCCAGACACTTCCCATGAATCCTGAATAATAATTGAATCCGGCAGGAATCTGTTTAGTGCAAATGTGAATCTGTCTCCAGGTATTGTCGATTCCGTATCAAATACAGCTACATTTCCATATGCATGCACACCTGCGTCTGTACGGCTTGCTCCGGTCACATGCACATTTTCACCGGTAAGCTCGTGAATTGCCTTGTCAAGATACATTTCTATAGTTGGTGCTTCCGGCTGAATCTGCCAGCCGGAATATTCAGTTCCATCATAAGCTACGATAAGCTTTATTCTTCGCATGGTGTTCCTCCTTAAAAGCCAGAATCAGCCTATTATAAATGTAATATCTGTATACACACTGATTATATTAACTTAAGCGTAATCTTAACCACAATAATGCATGCAAGATACAATGCGATAATAAGATATGCATTAATATCTCTTCTGGAGTATTTCAGCGGCTTCATCTTGGTTCTTCCTTCAGAACCGTGATAACATCTCGCCTCCATAGCCATTGCAAGTTCATTAGCCCTTCTGAACGCTGATATGAATAAGGGCACAAGAATAGGTATCATGGCTTTTGCCTTCTTAATAATATTACCTGACTCAAAGTCTGCACCTCGCGCCATCTGTGCCTTCATTATCTTATCTGTTTCCTCAATAAGAATCGGGATAAACCTCAATGCAATAGACATCATCATTGCAATTTCATGAACCGGAACTTTAATGTACTTAAGAAATCCAAGTCCCTTTTCAAGCCCGTCTGTAAGGTTATTAGGCGTTGTTGTAAGTGTCATAAGGGATGAACCCATAATAAGAAAAATAAGCCTTATAACCATGAATACAGCCGTATTAAGGCCTTCATGCGTTATCGTCAGCTTCCATATCTTAATAAGAGGCGTTCCTGGCGTCAGAAACAGGTTAAATGCTGCACTGATGACAATTAATATTACAATTGCCTTAAGACCTTTAACAATGAATTTAAGAGGTATCTTTGACAGTGCAATTACAATCGCCAAAAATGCTGCTACAACCAGATACAGCCATATATTACTTCCCAGAAACAGGGATATTACGAATATTAAGGTACCCATAAGCTTAACTCTCGGGTCCAGTCTGTGTATTACCGAATCTGCCTGATAATACTGTCCTATTGTTATATCTCGAATCATATTACTTCCTTTATCTTAAGGCAGCCAGAATGCTTTCCTTCGCTTCATTAATTGTGATAGCATCTGTATTAACATCAAAGCCTGCCTGTTTTAAATCATTCATCAAATAAGTTACCTGTGGTGCTGCTAGTCCTATTGCCTCCAGCTCCTTATAATGCCTGAATACATTTCTTGGAGTGTCATCATATGTCAGCACACCATCATTCATTACCATAATTCTGCTCACATAGTTAGCAACATCATCCATGCTGTGTGACACAAGAATAATAGTCATTCCTGTCTCTTCCCTTAAATACTTAAGACAATTAAGAATATCATCTCTTCCCTTAGGGTCAAGGCCAGCCGTTGGTTCATCCAGAATAAGAACATCTGGTTTCATCGCAAGTACACCTGCAATGGCAACCCTTCTCTTCTGTCCACCTGACAAATCAAATGGCGACTGATAAAACATATTATCATCTATTCCAACCAGTCTTAACGACTCAAATGCCCTGATTTCAACCTCCTTCTGTGAAAGGCCAAGGTTCTTAGGACCAAAACATACATCTTTGAATATCTCAGTCTCAAAAAGCTGGTGTTCCGGATACTGAAAAACCAGTCCTACCCTGCTTCTTAATTCTTTCATATTAAAGCCCTGCTCATATATATCTCTGCCATTGTAATATATATGGCCTTCAGTCGGTTTAACAAGTCCATTAAGATGCTGTATAAATGTGGATTTACCCGAACCTGTATGACCAATAAGTCCGATAAATTCACCATCTTCTATTGCACAGCTCACATTTTTCAAAGCCTGCCTCTCAAAGCCAGTGCCTTTTTCATAAATATAGCTGATATTATCTACTATTATTGACATTGAAACCCTCATTTCTAACTCTAATGAGTTCCTCTGTAAATTCTTCTGAAGTCAATATTCCATTCTTTAATGGAACTCCTTCCTTCTGAAGTTCATAGGCTAATTCTGTAACATGTGGCACATCAAGTCTCAATTCCTTTAATTTCTCTACCTGTGAGAATATTTCTCTTGGTGTTCCTGACATTACCAGCTTTCCATCATCCATTACATAAAGCTTGTCTATATCAATTACTTCTTCCATGTAATGAGTGATAAGTATAACCGTTACATTTTCCTGCCTGTTCAATTCATGGAGCACATTAAGTACATCCTTTCGTCCCAACGGATCAAGCATTGCCGTTGGTTCATCTAAGACAATACATTTTGGCTTCATTGCTACAATTCCAGCAATCGCTACCCTCTGCTTCTGTCCTCCAGATAGCTTGTTTGGCGACTGGTTTCTGAAAGCATACATTCCTACTGCTTTCAGGCTTTTTTCAACTCGTTCCCATATTTCTTCCGTTGGAACACCAATATTCTCTGGTCCGAATCCAACCTCTTCATCAACAAGAGTTCCAACTATCTGGTTATCAGGGTTCTGAAATACCATTCCGGCAGTCTGTCTTACCTTTAAAGTATTCTCCTCTTCCCTTGTGTCCATACCATCAACCCACACAGTTCCCTCTGTCGGCATAACGAGCGCATTCAGATGTTTTGCAAATGTTGATTTACCGGAGCCATTATGACCTAACACGGCAACAAAATCGCCCTGCTTAATGTCAATACTCACATTATCAACAGCCTTAGTTATTCCCTCAACATTACCATCTTCATCTCGTCTTATATATTCAAATGTGAGGTTTTTTGCTTTAACTATTCCCATATGACCTCCTGCCCTTTTAAGTCTTACCGCAGATTCCAAAAAAAGCGGATAAGTTTCCTTACCCGCTTAAATTGCAATTGAAATTAAACTAATTCAAGAAGAACTTCCATTGCTGCATCACCTTTTCTTAAACCGATCTTAACGATTCTTGTATAACCGCCCTGACGACCAGCATACTTAGGTGCGATCTCATCAAATAACTTGTTTGTAAGATCAACAGTCTTTGTATTCTTCTTCTTTCCAGCAGCTGCTGTAGGAACTTCTGTAACTGTGTAAAGAACCTTATCCATCTGCTTTCTAGCATGAAGTCTTGAAGGAAGATCCTTCTTGATTTCCTTCTCTACTGTCTCATATACAGTAACCTTCTTGCCGTCAACAACTTCCTTAACTCTCTTGCCTTCAGCATCCTTCTTAGGAAGCTTTGCTGAAACCTTAACTGTCTCGAAGTTGTCTTTCTCTTTAACTGCAAGTGTGATGAGCTTTTCAGCCATCTTCTTTACTTCCTTGGCTCTTGCCTCTGTAGTAACAATCTTGCCATTCTCGATTAATGCTGTTACCTGACTTCTTAATAAAGCCTTTCTCTGGCTAGATGTTCTGCCGAGCTTTCTATATTTTGCCATGATTTACCTCCATTTGTAACAGCTACACATGCGCTTATGGACTTACTGTATAGCCGCCGTATCTACAAATTAATCTTCGTTAGGTCTAAGATGTAAGCCCATTTCCTTAAGCTTAAGGAGAACTTCATCTAAAGACTTCTTACCTAAGTTTCTTACCTTCATCATATCATCTGATGTCTTATTGCAAAGCTCTTCAACTGTGTTGATACCAGCTCTTCTAAGACAATTAGATGAACGAACAGATAATTCAAGATCTTCAATGCTCATTGAAAGGACCTTAGTAGTCTCATCCTCTTCCTGCTCAACCATGATTTCCACTTTCTGAGCGTTCTCTGAAAGATTGATGAATCCCTTTAAATGTTCACTTAAAACCTTAGCTGCGAGACTTAAAGCCTCATCTGGTTCTATTGTTCCATTAGTGAAAATATCAAGTGTAAGCTTATCAAAATCTGTATCCTGACCTACACGAGTATTCTGAACTGCCATATTAACTCTCTCTACTGGTGTGTAGATTGAATCAATAGCGATAACGCCTGCTGGCTGATCATCTCTCTTATTCTTCTCAGAGCTTACATAACCACGACCATTAGTGATTGTAAGTTCCATTGTGAGCTTGCTGTCTGCACCATTAAGATGTGCAATAACAAGATCCGGATTGATTATTTCAATATCAGGATCAACCTGAATATCTGATGCTCTAACTACACCTTCGCCTACGAAGTCAATATGTGCTTCTTTAGGCTCAACAGAATTTCCGTTGTTCTTGATTGATAACTGCTTGATGTTCATGACGATCTCAGTAACATCTTCCTTAACACCTGGAATTGAGCTAAATTCATGAAGTACACCTTCAATCTTGATACTGCTTACAGCTGTACCAACTAATGAAGAGAGCATAATTCTTCTTAAAGAATTACCTAATGTTAAACCATATCCTCTTTCGAGTGGCTCAACAACAAATTTTCCATACTTGCCATCTTCTGATTTTTCTGTCATCTCAATCTTTGGCATCTTGAAATTAAAATCTGCATCAACCATGTATAGTCCCTCCTTTTTATGGGTTTTATAAGTTTTATTCTATATTTCCGGTACGGATTACTTAGAATATAACTCGACGATAAGCATCTCGTTTACAGGAACGTCAATAACTTCTCTTGTAGGGATTGACTTAACTGATCCCTTAAGAGCGTCTGCATCTGCCTCTAACCACTCTGGAACAAGTCTTCCGTTAGTAGACTCAAGGATTTCCTTGTATCTTGCTGATGACTTAGACTTCTCTCTGATTTCGATAACATCTCCAGCCTTTACAAGGTATGAAGGGATGTTTACGCACTTACCATTAACTAATACATGCTTGTGATCAACGATCTGTCTTGCTTCTTTTCTTGTTCTAGCGAATCCTAATCTGAAAAGAACATTGTCAAGTCTGAGTTCGAGCATGATCATAAGGTTTTCACCAGTCATACCCTTCTGTCTCTCAGCTTTCTTATAGTAATTTCTGAAAGGCTTCTCTAATACACCGTAGATGAACTTAGCCTTCTGCTTCTCACGAAGCTGCATTCCATACTCGCTAACCTTTCTACCAGCATTCTTTGCCTTTCTTCTAGATTTCTTATCTATTCCTAAATATACAGGATCCATTTCAAGAGATCTACATCTCTTGAGGACAGGTGTTCTATTAACTGCCATTGTAATCTTACCTCCCTAAATTAAACTCTTCT